>Ga0123355_10014425_pt1 | contig 12364 bp, 12 predicted proteins | sample TergutEmb28metaG_3_FD_89872 | JGI IMG/M metagenome (GOLD analysis project Ga0123355, IMG submission 89872) | Embiratermes neotenicus P1 segment gut microbial communities from Petit-Saut dam, French Guiana - Emb289 P1 | ecosystem: Host-associated > Arthropoda: Insects > Digestive system > Gut ...
CTGAGACAATGTTTTGGGCAGAATAAGAAAATAACGTTCTCAGAAGGCTAATTAAAGGCCCTTGGAAAACGTTTGTTTGGTGAAACACAAAAATCACTACCTAACACGTCACCTAACGTCACTATGGTAGTGATTTATGTGTTTATATTTTAACACGAACTACCCAGTGCGAGCAGTTGTGGGAGCTATGGTTGGAAATCATATCTCCTTTTTCTATGTTATGCAATTATAGCACATTTATGTACTACTGTAAAGAATGAATCACAATTGGAAATTAATACTACATATCAGATTAAATCAATTTTTTTGATTTCATCTAATACTGTAGTAAACAGCTTATTCAGGTTGATTAAATAGTTCGACAATATAACGTATGCTAGTTTTTTGTGTTTGTCGATTATAAGCAAGGAATCAAATGCGCCCGTTCCGCCGTTATGGGCGATAATTTCGTCATTGTCGCCCGTTATAATCCAAGCAAGCCCAGAGCTGGATATATCTTTTCTGACAGTTGTATGCTTTTCATGTGTTAGGGCTAAATATGGCAGTTCATTATTCATGTGTTTCTGCGCATAAATGAGCATATCTTCGGCTGTTGCGCTGATGTCACCTGCACTTGACAGGATTGTTTTTTCAAAATCCCAGTTGCCGATATCTTTGTTTTTCTTGGAAAACCCATGTAAATTTTTAAAGGAATTTATACCTGTATAGCTGTTTAGCATTTCAAGATCAGTCGTTAAAAAATCATTCATCGTGTCAAAATACCCTCTACCCGAAACTTTACCGATTGCATATCCAACTAATCCCATACTAAAATTGCCATACGCCCACTTATAATCTTTATCCTCTTTTTTATTACTGAGCAGTAGCGACTTCATTCTTTTTTCATCTACTCGCAGGCAATCTGGTAATACACCACCATTTCGGCTACCAAGCAAAGGTGCAAGAAGAAGCATTTTAATGCCAGCCCAATACGTTGCTGGTAAATGCCCATAACCCGCTGTGTGGGTTGCAAGGCGTCTTAGCGTTGGATAGTAACCATCATCTAGTCCATCTACATATTTTGAAATCGGATCGTCCAAAGACATTTTGCCGTCGTGGATATATTTCGCAAGCAAAGATGTTGTAAAAGTTTTGGTGATTGAACCAATTTCATAAGTGTAATTCTCGCTCGGTATTTCGCCATTCGCACCAAATGCTTGAATGGTCTTTTCACCGTTTACCAAAGTCCCAACTGTTAGTTTAATGTGTTTTTTTCCTTTGCACTCTTTTTCGATTAAAGCTTGCAGTCCTGTACCTAATTTATGCATGGTAATTCCTCCTAATCTCTGTTAATAAATTCAGATAATGGCTTCTGTTTTTTAATGTATTTAAGCCAACGAAGCACACCCTGAGCATTTTGCAAACCGTAATAAAGGGTAGACATTTCGTAATAGTTAGCTTCATTTTCGTTTTCGAAAAAATATTGTTCTTCTAGTCTTTCTAAATCTTGCAAAATTTGTTGAATATGAATCTCATAAGTTTGAAATTGCTCTATTCGTACCTCTGGAGGTAATTCATTGAAAAAATATACTTTTGCTAATAAACTAGCAGTAAATGCGTTTGGATCAAGAGGTGAAACTAGCCAGTCCAAAAATGCTTCTTTTCCAAGCTCGGTTGCTTGATAATATTTTTTCATTCTGCCATTTTCTGGCGCTTCTTTCATTGTTAAAAATGATTTATCAGCTAGCTTTTTCAAAGCAGGATACAAACTGCCATGACTTGCTTTCACAAAATTCCCAATACTCAATTCAACTTCTTTCTTAATGTCATAACCTGTTAATGAATCATGTAAAACCATTCCAATAATAACATTTTCAATCATTTTCTCACCTCTCAACATATGTCGATACAACATATATTATACCAACATATGTTGCTGTTGTCAATAATTATTGACAACAGAATGGCACATTTAAAGATTTGCAATAAAAATATTAATTTCACGTCGGAATAAGTCAAATAACACAATAAAAGACACCAAAGCAAGTGAAAAAATTTGGCTTGCTATAGATGTCTTTTTCTTTTGATTGTCATATCAAGGTTTTAAAGTTTTGTAAATCGTGACAAATGTTACATCCTCTGCAACAGCCTTAGCTAAACGTTTGTTTGGCGAAACACAAAAATCACTACCTAACACGTCACCCAACGTCACTATGGTAGTGATTTATGTGTTTATTTCTTAACACGAACTACCCAGTGCGAGCAGTTGTAGGAGGTATGGTTGGAAATCATAGCTTCTTTTTCTATGTTATGCAATTATAGCGCATTTATGCATTACTTGTAAAGGATGAACCACAATTGTTTCTTTAAAGTAAACCTTTAGCAGCTTTATCTATCATCTCTACATAATAAGCGTCAAATTCTTTGCAGTTAAAAGGGAAAAAATGATCTGCATCAAATTCTTTTGCATAAAATTTACCACTGGTATATGTTCCCCATTCTTCCATCTCATCAAGGGGTGCCTCATCATCTTGGCTTCCTGTCATCATGATCATCGGAATGCTTATTCCAGGTAATGCTTCATCATACTTATACCCTTCACTTAACTTGATATCTGCATAAAACACATCATACAACATATCAAGTAATTCTGGCTCATTCATGATTTCTGAATCCATTTGTCCTAAATCAAAAAATTCTTTCATAAATTCATCTTTAGGTAAATGTGCCAGTGGTTTGTCTTTATGCTTAAGATGTGGCGGTCGCATACCACCGACCATAATGGCTTTTGGAAGATGAGCATATCCTCTTTTTTCAAGCCTAATTGCCACTAATAAAGCAATCATACTGCCCATACTGTGACCATATAAAATATAATTTTGAGGACACTCTTTGCAAATTCTGTTATAGATGTCATCCGCCATATCATTGGCATCAAAATCAAGCGGCTCACTAAACAAACTCCCATGCCCTTTATACTCGATTGGCACTATTTCAGCAACTCTTGCATATTTCTCCTTCCAATCCAAATAAGTACTCGCTGACCCTCCTGCGTATGGTAAACAAAAAACTTTTACTTTTCCCATTGTCAAACCCCTCTCTTTCTAAATAAAATTATACTCGAAAGATGTCAGGAAATCAAATTTTTTGCTAATTTCTTTATAGATGAGCACACTTTATTATTGCTCATAAGAGCTTATCACTCCTTCTTCAGCTGTATAAATATAGTCTGGTTGTAATGTGATGCTAAAAAGTCTGTTTCTCCTTGAGGTTAAGGTTAGTGTTGTTCCTTCTTCCCTATTGGTATTGGTTGTGATTGTTATATCCGCTGAAACAGGGACGTTTAAGAAACTTCTCTCTTCGATTAGTTCAAAATTATGATCATAGAATCTAATGGTATAATCGGTTGTACCAAAATCTGTTCCTGTTATGAGAACGTCGTGCACACTGTCTGTTGTAAGTGCCAAGATCTTTGTTTCTTCATCTGGTCCAATAAAATGCAGTGTACCAAAATTGCTCAATGTGTTAAGCAACCCATCTACACTTGAAAGGATTTCTCCATCATGACCTACTGTTATATCGGTTGCATTTGTTGTACTGATGACTACAAAAGGATCATCAGTGACCACATCTCCTGCCATACGAGGGATAACGCCATTAATAAGTTGAATGATTTGGTTAATAACTCTCGGGCGGTTGGTTAGCGCTGTATGGTCATAATTAAACGAAATGGTATTAACCCTACCGTTAATATTTTGACTCCAAACAGGAACAGTTCCATCTCCACGTGTGAAACTAAGTGTCTCAATAAAAGCATTGTTTCGATTGAAAACAGTCGTATGTACAGTTGGAATATTGTTACCAATGATAATATGGCTATTCACCGTTTGCACAGCATGAACACCATTAATAAATGTACTTTCAATAAAATGAGGTGCTCTATTAAGAAAACTAGCTCTAACCCATGATGGTACTTGACTATCTTTTCCCCCTCTCATTGGCAATGAATCCCGAATAAAGTTTCGTTCATTGGCAACAGGTGCCCAATTAAGCTCACTCCACCATAACGCCCCTGTTCTTTCTCCAATGCCTATATAGTGATAAGGACTTTCAAATGGAAGCATCTGATAAGCAGAGAGCATATGAGAAGAAACATTTCTAACCCCATTACGTGGCCCTGGAAGAATTGGCACTTCAACTAAGTTTCCTGTTGCAAAAATATATGGCACTCTAGGCGACCCTAGGAAAGGGGTTCCTAGGGTTATTAATGTATTTATTCTGTGTCCATGACCATCAGCGATATAGCGAGAAGCAATTAATCCGCCCATACTGTGTGCAACGATATTAACAGTAGGTACATTTAGACTATTAATGAAATCATTTAATCGTAATGCGTTATAAGCGTTGTCTAGTCGCCAATCATAGCCCCAGAAATGAACTCGATCATGACCAAACGCTGCCCTTAATTCTCTTAGTAATGTTCGATAAGTATTGTTAGCACCATAACCAGTAGAAACAGGCTGGACAGTAGGGATGATTGGTAGTCCGTTGGTATCTAAGGCCATTTGTTCTAAATGACCTTGAAAATGCCATAAGACATTGATCCAAACCAATTCCAACACTGAGTTTGCTGGATTTCTGAACTCAGTCCCAGCGATCCCTGGTATGACAATAATAGGAATATCGGAATGTAATTGATTTAAAAACTGCTTCTGTCTTTGTACATCCTGGTGTGAATCTTCATCAACGATGTTATTTGCGAGTACTGTACCCCCAAAAACTTGCAAGAGCATTACGACCGATAAACACACACATATCATTTGATTAATATGCTGATTTTTCACTTTTTTTATTATATTCCCTTTTCTCATTTTAAAAACCTCCTTTTTTTTTGTTAAGTAAGTATAACATAAAAAGTTATTTAAAAATTATATTCGACAAAACTAGATGAAACTTCTTAAAATGAGATAGTATACTTACTTAAATTATGGACGATATATCACAAAAAAACTGAAGCCATCATAGCAACAGTTTCTTCATTGGGGTTGTATAGCTTGTCTTTATTCTCTTTAACGAATATTCTGATAAGCGAATCAATACATTATGCATGACACACATAAGCACAAGATGATAATCACTGCTATCATTGCTTTTAGATTTCTGTTCGACTAGGCTTTGAACATGATCTTTGTAGTGCAAAATTTCCAACTCTGCAAGATCAAAGGGCACTTCTGAAAGACATAACCAATAATATTTTAGGACACCACTATGACGGTTTTTATCGATATAGTGGCTGTTAAAAATGGCAATTTGTTTTTTGATCCAATTTATTTCGGTAGATGCAACACTAGACAAAAAACGTAATACCACAATCCCTGTTTCAAAACACTCTCCAACAGCACAGCTTTTATAGCCGAAGCAAGTTTTTTTCAAGCGTTCAAGCGTTCGCACCACCATCTCATGAATTTTCGGATCATCTGGTGAAAACATATATAAAATTCGGAGTATTTCAAGTTCATAAGAATTAGCAGCTAATATGTGTGTTTTTGGCGACATAGAAATAACAGTCTGGAGCTTTTGCCCATTATTATATGGTGGAATATAAAAGATCGGATACATCTGATCAATATTATTGGGACATCTCATCCCACGATAAAATCGCTGAACTTCGTTTCTTGTATTTTGGGCAGCAAGAAGCTGACGCACAATATTTGCTTTTTGTGCATCAGTTAATTCACCACCTTTAATAAGATGATGATTTGTTTTAATCATCAATTCATATGCTGTCATTTGATGAACTCCTTCCGAATCTTGTTAGTCATTATAAAGTACGACACGGTGTGAGAGTCAAGGAGGTATTTGCATAAAACTTTGTAATTACTCCATATTAATCAACAAAATCCCGATTGCAACACAGATCAATGCAATCATAACACTAACTAAATCAAAGGCTTCCTGTAAGAAAATAAATGATAAAAACACCCCAAATACAGGAATCGAAAATTTATAAATACTCACTTTAGAAACCTGATTATGTTTTAACAACGCCGACCACAATGTAAATGCAGCGGCGGAGATAAAGCCTAAATAAAGAAGCAACATTGTAGATGTCATTGTGAAAGTAAAGGCAACATTTGTAGAGAATGCTGATCCAATAACAATTAATAAGATTGCTCCCAATAGTAATTGATACCCAGAAATAGCATAAGGTGAAAGCGTTGTCGTTAACTTTTTAGTATAGACCCCCGCAATCGCGCCAAGGAGTGAAGCTGTAAATAGAAATCCTTCTCCTACCAACGAAAATGTTCCTGCTGCCCCACCATTCAAAATAACAATACCAATAATCCCAATAACAAGTCCCCAGATTTTCTTCGGAGTCAGTCGATCAGTTTTATAGACAAAATGAGCAATGACAACAGTCATAAAAACACCTAATGATGATAAGATAGAGCCATTAGCTGGATGCACTGTCCGAAGACCCAAAAAGAAAAAGATATACTGTCCGAATGTTTGCAACAACCCTAACACAGCAACCAATTTAAAACCATGCCAATCAAGTTTCATACTCTTACCTTTAATAAAAGCATAAGTGAAAATCAAACCAGCCGAAATCAAAAACCGCATTCCAGCAAATAACATCACTTGAAATACATCATCTACATCAATATTCATCAAGCGATAGCTTGCTACAATAGCTGGAAATGCACTTCCCCATAATAAACAGACAAACAGAGCTACCGGAATCATGATTCGACGCCTTGATAAAAGGCCCTGCTTTTTCACTTCATTTTTCATTTTTAAGACTGCTCCATTCCTACTAATTCTCTAAATCGCAACTGACTTTTACGATTATCTGTTAGCTTTTCTTTATTTCCATCAAATTTCTCATCAAAAGATTCCAATTGACTTTGATCGACTTGATAAACTCCATCTTCGTCAAATATCCCCTTAATCCCATTCAAGGCTCCAGGATATAATTCAAGCACCAATAACGCAGCAGGATATTTTCCGGCTCCATTGGTGATATTAAACACTTTCGATGGCTTAAATCCAAATCTTTGATAATAATTCGGATCACCATAAATAACAATGGCTTTATACCCCATATCTCTCGCTAGCGGTTTAGTGTGTTCAACCAATCTTGTTCCAATCCCTTTACCATGATATGCCGGCAATACACTTAAAGGCCCAAATGTTAAGATATAGTATTCTTTTTCAACATCCTTGATTTTGGTTTCGACATAAGCAATATGGCCAACAACCTCATTGTCCAAAATTGCAACAAAATCTAAATCTTTAACAAAATATTCTGACTTTCTCAAATGGTGAATCAACAAATGCTCGTCACAGCCTGGTCCATGCAAATTCCAAAACGCCTCTCGTGTTAGCGCTTCAACTTGTAGGTGATCTTTCTCTGTTTCTAATCTTAATACTAATTCTTTCATTATGAAAAATCTCCCTTTCATATCCCATTTTCAAAATTTTCTTCTGAATAAACACTAATACCATGGCGACGCAACAAAGTTGCAGTAACACCTTCACCAGGAATTTTGTTTCCTGTAAAGGTACCATCATAAACAAAACAACTACCACATGAAGGGCTTCGCTCTTTTAATATCGCAATTGATACATCATTTTCTTGTGCTAATTTCAATGTCTCATAAGCGCCTGCTACAAACTCTGAGGTAACATCTATCCCTGTTTTTGTTACAATTCGAGCCTGTCCATCTAAAACATCACCAGCAGTTCCATCAATAATTTCAGCTGGCACACGTGGTGTAGGAAGCCCCCCTAATACTTCAGGACAACAAGGGACTGCTTTTCCATCATTGGCTAACTTTGCAATGGTAGGGACAAAGCTGGCACTACCATCATAACGACATTTCTCTCCTATCAAACAAGAGCTAACTAGGATCATCTTACACACCTCTTTTTGGTTTTTCAATCATAATCAATGGCACAACAGTCTCATCTTCTAATAATCCAGCATGTGTTCCAGCATGTGGATTTGAATATCTATGATCCATTATACTCTTATCAGAAGTGGCAACTGCAAGATAATCTCCTAGAAATGAGTCGAATTTCTCATGTGGAATCCTCGGACCAAAGAGTTGTTGATCTTTAACTTCTTTCTTTGTGTAAAGAATAAAGTAATCGCCGAAAGCTTTTTTAAACGCCATTTCAAAATGATCATGCATGCCATCTTTGACAAAGAAATTGACACAGCGTGCTTCTATTGATGTCCTTCTCCTTAGCATATTTTGGATTTCAGGATATTCATTTAAGAAGAAATACTCACCGGCAGTGATATGACCATGATCTGCTGTTACAATTAACAAAGTATCATCAAGCTTTTCGGCAAGTTCAGCAGTTTTTTTGTCTAAATAGTTGATTAACTTAGTAACACGTTCATCGTTTGTTCCTAGCTGATGCATTAAATTGTCAGGTTCCACACTGTATGCGTAGATAAACTTTCTATCATCTGTCGTACATAAGGTTTCTAATTTTTCAAAAAGAGTATCTAGGTGATTAAAATCATAGTTGATTAGGTTGATGAATTCTTTGGAATCGGCCTTAACTGCTGCGGCAAGGATGTCCTCTGCAAAGGGTGAAATCCAGTATCCTTGTGCTGTTCCTAATTGGTTAATCCGATCTATCATCGTCGTAATCGATAGCTCAGTTTTAGCTAAATGATGATCTGCCACTTGTTCATTTTCCTGCCCTTTGACAGTATTGAAGAAGGTCGTCACGACTTGATCAACGGATTCAAAATACAGATCCCAACCAAGCCATCCGTGCTCTGCAGGTGTCAAACCAGTTACAATCGACGTTGTCGCAGCTGTTGTTGTTGACGGGAAAACAGATGTAATATCCTGCACTTTATGTTGACTCAAAAAGGAATCATTTCCTAAATGCTGTTGCACGATCGTTGAACCTAGGCCATCATAAACAATCAAAATGACGTTTTTATAATTTTTTTCTAAAGCTTGATCGACTGTTTGCAATGTTGGGTGTTCAGTTGCTAATCCGTAATGTTTTAAAATTGAATTGCTTATATTAACAGAGCAATTTTTGTAGCTTGGATAGATGATTTTCATATTACGCAGTCCTTTTTGGCAAAAAGTATTCTTTTAAAGAAAGGGGCAAATCCATCGTCAGTATGCATGCCCTCTTTCGATGCTAAATCATTATAATATTTTCCACTTGCAATTTCAACTGATAAGCTATCAATTGGAAATCCTTCACTTCTTCTCTTATGGGGCTTGGATACGATCAAAAAGGGGTCACTGGCAATGTCATCTGCCATATGTTCGTAAACGGTTGATTCATCTAGGACAAGACAAATAGCATTTTGATAACGTGCAGTCACCTTTCCCCCAAATTCTTCAGCTAAAGTTCCATAGTAAGTAATCATTTCATCGTCAGTTAAACGTCGACCCTGTATTCTTCGGGCATGAACCCCTGGTTGGCGTTCTTCATCAAGTCCATCTATATAAAGCGCACTATCACAAGAAAAAACAGGTATTTTTAAAACCTGATAATAGGCTAATGCTTTAATTCTCGCATTTTCAAGGGGATCATTGCCACTTTCATCTATTTCGATGTTAGGTGCATCTACATCATTTAGGCTTAAAATTTCAATGCCTAATGAATCAACACGCTTTTGCATAAAATCAATTTTAGAGGGGTTGCTTGTTCCATAAAGTAATTTCATATTGTTTAGTCCTTTCTCATCAATATAACGAAACCAGAAATCCTAATACAAAACTAGAATTTCTGGTTAATCGTTATACAAGTTTTGTTATTTTTACAATTCCACCACAGTGTGAAACTTGTTGATATTCAGTCTCACAATAAGGTCCTAAATTTTTAACTAGTTCAGAATAGATGAGATAAAACTCATCTGGATCCCAGTATTCCTCGTTTTCTTCTCGACATTTTTGTAACATTGCAGCATTTTCAAACGCAACATCACCAATGATAATGCAACCATCTTTTGAAAGATACTCTAAAGCAGATAAAAGAAATTTGCTTTGTTCTTCATAGGTCAAATGGTGAATGGAATAAGTCAACACAATAAAATCAAATTTTTCACCTGCAAGTGCATTAGGTAAGCCATCTGTAAAATTATGCTGAATAAATCGTGCGTTCGTCATCTTACCCCTAGCAATTTTTAACATTTCTTCCGAGAAATCAATCCCAGTGACATCGTTCCCAGCTTCATACAACTTAGTTGCAAGAATCCCAGTTCCAACACCAATATCTAGTACTTTGCATGGTGTTATATCCATAATTTCAGCATATATATTCGCTAAAATATCTTTATAACCTGCAAATGGGAAAGTATCAGTTTCATTTGATAAATTGACATCTTTATCATAGTTATTAGCCCATAAGTCAAAACCTTTGTTATCCAACAGCATAGAACGCCTCCTAAAGTTATCGGACAACTGGCGTCGACCGATATTATCTTGTTTTATTTCCTACTTTGTTCACTTTAATGTTTTTCATCGTAACCACGTCCTTTAAATGATTATCACTAGTATAACAGATTTATAAATAGATTGGAAGTTAATAAAAATATCCATTTTAAGGATTACTTCCTTTCGAAATGGATATTCTGTATATGATGTCTGCTTCTTTGAGGGCTTCACTCCAAATGGTAATTACTTAGATTATTCCATCTCTTTAATAGGTCGCATTTCGATATAACCGCGCCAACCTAGAGGTCCGAGTTGCATTCTAGGTGCAAGCTCATCGGCATATTGATAGCCGTATACTTCTGGATTAAATTTCTTAATCTGCCCCATACAAGCTCCAATGGCTTCGTCATAATACTTATCATCGTATGGTTCTCCTTGAAAGATTAACATTTTACATGGCGGCAGATCAATGACATCAAAGTCTTCTGGAATCTGACCTGAATAGTCGAGCGGAACTTCCACTCCATGAGCGTAAATGCCAGTTCCTTCTGGGCGCATATTTTCTGGCAACCATAGTCCGACTGGTTCATAGAGCGCTTCTTTAATTTCACATAAAATTTCCCACGGAATTGAAGTGTTTTTTCCGCCACATTCAACTTCATCAACATATTCATGATAATGGGTTGCCGTTTGACTTCGTCTTAAGATAAGTTTACGAGCAGGACGTTCTACAATTTGAGTAAAGATAACACTGTTTTCTTTCATAACTAATTCCTCCGTTTTTGTTTTTTGGCGGTTGAGATAACGATATGGAATCAGCCAACCACTTGGCTTCGGGTAATTTGCATATTTTTTCGGAGCAATTCCGAACGCATTGGAAAAAGACCGAGTAAAACCTTCATGACTATCAAAAACATAATCAAGGGCAACATCGAACACTTTAGGCTTTTCGCTTCTCAAAGCATATGCAGAAGCGAGCAAGCGTTCACGGCGGATATATTCAAAAGGAGAAAGCCCTACTTCTTTTTTAAATAATCGCGCTGCATGATACTGTGAATATCCTGCCGCTTTCGCCACATCACTTGCAGTTAACGATTCTTGTAAATGCTTTTTGATATAGGTCTGCATTTTCTTCACTGCAATAGATTCGCTACTTACTCTATCCATTGTTTCTCACCTCCCCCATTATTATATGGAAAATGGGATTTAATTTCTTGATATGAAATGCGATTCATTCTTTATTATAAACATAACGAAACCAGAAATCCTAGTACAAAACTAGAACCTCTGGTTAATAGCTATCTAAATTTTTTTAATATCTTACCATTCATCTAATAATCTCTTCCATCCGCACCATATTAAAACCTGAAAAAACAATAATATATTTCTTTAGACTTGGTCTATTACTAATACGTTCATCACTTAAATATTTATCCATTTGTCCTCTAGCTTCCGCTATTTTTGCTTCAATTTTCGCATCTGTAGTATCATCTTTTTTCAAATACTTCAACTCAATCACATACTCATATGTTGCATAGCTCGCGGGCGTTTTTTGAATAAACAGATCAATAAACCCTTGTCCTGCTGGATATTCATCATAAGTGATAAATTGATTGTTTGTTGCAAGTAGCATCATATAGACGAGTTTAATGTATTTCTCATCAAATTTTTGCTTATTTCTAACAGCAGTATGGGTTAAAAAGTCTGAAACTAAGTCCGTTAATGGCCCAATATCTCCATCTTCTCCCAGCTGAGCAAGTGCAAGTTCTTGCTTCTCAACATCAATACGGTAATTTGCCTGTGTTTGCGTTAGGTCGACTAAATACTCTAAATAAACATTATCCATTACTTTATTTGGAATTTCAAAGGTCGTGATAACACCAGGCTTTTTAATTGTAAGTAAACCTATATTAAATAACATGGTAATAAAATCATTGTGATCAAATTTTTTCTTAATATCA
>Ga0123355_10014427_pt1 | contig 12364 bp, 5 predicted proteins | sample TergutEmb28metaG_3_FD_89872 | JGI IMG/M metagenome (GOLD analysis project Ga0123355, IMG submission 89872) | Embiratermes neotenicus P1 segment gut microbial communities from Petit-Saut dam, French Guiana - Emb289 P1 | ecosystem: Host-associated > Arthropoda: Insects > Digestive system > Gut ...
CACACACACACACACACACACACACACACACACACACACACACACACACACACACATATATATACTTTTTTTTTTTTTTTTTTTCAGCAGGTATCTGCAATCTTTTTCTTTTGTTTTTGCATATGAAAAGGGACTATTACTTTAAACATGTATGACAACGACCCCCCACCGGATGCATGTGCGTGGAATTTTCACTCAAATTTGTTGACACATACGGACTTTTTAAAAGAACGATAACAATAAGACCCTTTATATGAAGGCATACATACATTTATGATATCTTGGCATGACTGTGTTATATAATTGAGACAGTATTCTCCGTAACGCACGCGCACAGCCCAAAGAAAAAGACATAACACAGACAGGCTGAGTTCTGTGGCATGAGAGCTGGGGCAGCAGAAATAGCTCCATAATGAAGACAGTTTTCTACGAGGTAGCGCTGAGGCTGAAGAAACAGCTAAGCATCGAGTGTCGAGAGTATCTACGTAGAAAGATTACCACTCCCCATACTTTTTACTCAGCGACCGACGTCAGACCATTCGTCCCACATTCTTGATTAGTAAACTGAAGTCGAAATTAAGGGCGGCTTCCACAAAATACAAATCGACCTAACGCTGAAACACTATGGGGTCACACGTGGGAACCACAGACTCTGCTATACTAGACTCCCGATGTCCCACCCTGTGGGATCATAAATATGCAGCGGATATTCCAAGCCAGGGCACGTCTCATTTCCGCACGGTTTGGAATGTATATGGTCGCGTACTTGGAACGTACTTTAACCTCTTCAGGGCTCACGTTCAACTAACTCATACGTACGTACAGAGTCAGTGTCCATTATGCAGACTTACCAGTTGATGATGGTTACAAAAATAAATTGTACTTGCAGTGATAACCAGACAAAAGAATAAACACACCATATGGCAAGATGCATATTTTCTTAACGTAACAGCACTCGGTACACGCACTACATGTAGTACCAGTGAACATTAAGAGGTCGAAGGGCTAGCCCACATTTTAGCGTGTATGAAGAGGCTGTAGAAATGTTCTCGAGATTTATAGCCAAAGATGGACCCTAGGTGTGAGGAGTTTTTTACGTTCTAAATACCTAGGATGATTTATGTAATTGCAGAAAGCGCATTAACTATATGAAGCACAGCAGTTACTAAGGAGCCGACATTCTCTCAACTAGTAAAGATATTTGCTCCTTTTAGAATATCCGAATGTTCATCATAACTTAAGGCAGTCGAATCTTATCCACACAATATACTTACGTATAAAACTTTAAATATTATTCTTTCAGCCATGTCCAGATCTTTCAATTCGTCCTTTTAGGGGTTCCGGCTAATATATTTTATGATTTTTTCATCTCCACGTGCGTCCTGTATGTCCTGCCCATCTCGTCGTTCTTTATGTTCTCACTGTCACGGCTTAAAACTGTCGAGGAGTGCAAATTTTGAGGGTCCTGAAGATTTAATATTCCACCACTGTAACTTCATCTCTTTTGGAACTTAATCTATAAGCCTGTTCTTCGTTAGGACCAGAAATCAAATTGTACGTCAACATGAAACAACAGGACAATGGTGAAGTGCCAATGAAGATGCAGAAGTAGTGCCTTGCTGTCGTTGTTCAACAGTGAAGTTTTCAAAGCAGGAATGGCCGGAATACTTCAACGAGGAATCTAATTGCAGCACGAATAGCATTAAGAATGTTGTCGATAATCTCCAGTTTAATTGTACAAACAGACATTTACATCATTAGAAACTGAACTATTCCAAGCTGACTGCCTAGACATGCTGATGGCTTACCTCATTAGTTTTTGCAACAGACATTTACTTCAATATATATCGAAGTGTTCCATGCCGACTGCTGGGGCATGCTGATAGCTTACTTCATACAATTTTCTACAGAGCACACGCAATGCACGTTCTTTATTAAAACAATTATTAACTTCAGCCATAATCTTCCATCATAGCGGAGTGCTGTAACAAACTCCTGCTGGCCCGTCACACGTACTGCCCGCGCTGTCAGGCTGAGCCTACCCGTAAATTAGTAGCAGCCCCTGCCCGGGGCTAAACGGTCCAATAATGCCCGCGCTCTACCTGCTCATCATAACCACAACGGCGGTTTGAGATGGGAGCAAAAAGTGTGGGACCGGTCACTCTATTTCAAGGGAAATGGTATTTCAAGAAAACTGTTTTTGAAAGAACACTTAATGTCTACCAGTTTTGAAATAGTAAATTCACATATTTATAACAATATTTTTGTAAAATTCCTTAATAGAAAGCATTTTACAAAGAAGGTTTGCTGATCTACGCCACAATTCAAGCTGTAGTAAAAAAAGTAAAAAAAAAAGGTAACGTTCTCCCATTACAGGTCTGGAGGGTTCCAGGACGTTGAGGCTCCCAGATTTCAAGACAATCGGCACATAAATGTGGTAAAGTTGTCAGCCCTACGCACCACATGACGTAGAACATTTCGATCGGGGACTTTTGGACTTTTGGTTTTGGTATTTTGTATTCTAGTAGCTGGTTATTAAAGGTTCGAGGAACCTGCTACTGTCAGCGTAAGAATAGGTGTCCAAGGATAATTATTCAGAAATTTACATTCTAGCTATTCTGCGCATCCTGAGAGCCCCTCCATCTACAACCTGAGGGAGTGTAACACCGTAGTAACCAAATCCATCAAAAAATTTGGATAACCCTATACGAAACAATAATTTTGTCATTTTTGTAAGGTGTTTTGTGGGGTGTACAAAAGGTCCTATTTTACGTGCCGCCTCATTCACCAATTCCATCTACTCATTCCCATGTAATGTTCTCTACGCTCAGTATCTTTCCAACCACATTGTTAACTGTACATATTGTATGTATGTACTTTAATTATTTTTGTTAATCGCAAGCATGTAAGTGATATGACGCAGTCTGATATTGCCATTTTTGTGGTTTATATTATCTGTGTCGTAAATATTATAGTTCCCACTTTAGAATTTCACAGTTTCACAATTTATTCGATTTAAAATTTGTAATACCCAATATCACTTTAAATCACTTCCTTCTTACTCATGAAAAATTCATTTTTACTTTCCAAAAGTGTTATGTAAATGGATAAGAAAGTGACTTGATTACAACTTGTAAAATATATGTTTTGTATCATGTACTACGAAGTTCTATCACGCATATACAGGCATATTATTAATGAATAGGTTATCTTTCATTAGCGCTGCACCGCTGTGAGATTGAGAACCTTCAATTGCATTTAAATCGCTCGCTGTAAGCGTGGTGAGGTACACGGATCAACACTAGCTGCTCATATTTTCTCAGATTCCTTACTTTCGCCTCTCTGGAGAAAGTAATTTCCGACTTCCTTTTCAAGCAATCCTTACGATATTAACCCTATTCCGACAGTCTTTGCCACATCACTCTTCTTGTTTCTATTAGAACATACCTTCAAATGCACAACGATAAAAATACTACTAAGCAGAACTATGAGAACGCTGACTAAACACGGACTACAATATGAAAGGGGGTGAAAAGATTCACATAATAAAATACTAACAATCACATACGCAAAACATAAAAGCACTACACACTAACTTCGTCGACTACGTTTTTTTTTCCCCCCTGACCGTGGTTTAATCGTTAAAACGTTTCATGTGTATTTTGATGTTTTGCTGACCGTGCATCTCAGTATAATCCTAGTAATTACCCAACTTAATGCACAAATTCTTGTTTTATAATAAGTTTATTATATGCCTCTACATGTTTCGAGCACTATGTGCTCATCATCAGGGGGTCAAAATTGTATTATACAGCATCTGGTATCATCAGACATGTAGGTGGTCGTCCAGTACACAGGTTGCAAGGGACGACCACCTACAGGAGTGATGATAACAGATGATGTATAATACAATTTTGACCTCCTATATGTGCTCGAAACATGTAGAGGCATATAATAAACTTATTATAAAACAAGAATTTGTGCATTTAAGTTGGGTAATTACTAAGGTTTCATGTGTAATTCAAACAAATAGTCATACTATGTGCTTCTAACGTTTAATATACAAGACGTAAACAAGTTCCTTCAAAACTGTAACAATATTTTGCGTAACTCTTACTAATATCACGGATGTCAACTATTACAACATGTGCTAATAGAGTATACAACCTAATTTCCTCTCCTAGTTTTTCTATTGTAATTTCGCTTGGCGATACTTTGATCTAGAATGCTTGAGCATTATCCTAGTATTGGACTGACCGTAGTGGCACAATCTCGTGGCCACCTATGTCACCTGACTTAATATCCTTGAACTTCTCTTTCTGGAGCTTCGTACAATACGGTGGCTAAACGGCTTCCATGCCAAGCAGCAATGCTGCGCTCAACGTGTGTACTACACGGACTATACAACTAGTGGAAGAGGGCATGTTCACTAGGGTTTGGATAAAAGTGGACTAAAGCTGTGACATCAGTCTTGCTATTATGTAAGATGTACGGAGAATGCATACAAATGTTGCAGTGTACCGTGTTTTATCTGGTACAACTTAATGATCATGTCATTAAGATATGTAAATTTTTAAAGCTAATAATTTAATTTACAAATACCCCACACCGACCATACCAAACCTAAACAAACAATAATAATACACTTCACTTTAAATCGTCAATGACGTATAAAAATACATTTCTTCAGGACAGTGTGAATAGTTTCGCAGCGGCGGACGTTACGCACCGCAAGAAATGGCAAAAATATGTCGCAACCACGTGTCACGTTGTGACCTCAATCACAAACAGTCCAAAAAAGAGCAGTATGCCCATAAACCCTTTATGACGAGGGAAGGCTTTTGGAGAATTTATTCATCCGAAATGAGAACTTAAATTTGTGTATCACATTAAGACCACTGGGGTATAAGTGGTAGTGATGCGTAATACTATAGCCTATCCTACCCAACAGTCATCCTCACCTTCTCGTGGTATACCCTGTTTTCACAAACGAGGAAATGACGACTGAGTCACAGCTGTATAACTGTTTCACCAGTAATGGAGGAAATGTCATCCCTAAACATGCCGGCCCAGAAGCTAAAGGTAGCAATCCTACCACTGGACTTACCCTGCTCTGGGTTCGTAACCCATTCAGGGAAAATTTTAACCACTGGCAAGTATCCAGGTTAATGAAATACTACTCCCCAACTGGCAGAAGGAATCATAGTAGACCTTTGAAGAGACTTCTGGATACGTGAGACCGGAACGGGTCAACAAGTGGCCCAACTCCATGAAAGATATATGATGATGATGATGATGATTAAGACCACTTGCTAGATCCCTGAAGCTTGGTCGCGTGCAGAAGGCCTTATCAATATTCGATCAATTTGTACGGCGGTTCTAAGTCTTCCAGATGATATTATCTGGCTTGTGTTGTAACGCAGAATCAACAATGTTAGATCCTTCATGCACCCCATTGCTTCAAACACTGAACAATTAGCATAGATTTTACAATTAATATTGCTTCTCTGTAAGGTACAGACGATATATCATATAGGTTGAGACGAGCTCCGCGCTCTTACGGACATTTCGTGACATCCTATCGGTCAAGCAGTCTAAGCTCAGACCCCATTTACACCGCACCAGTAGCCTGAAGTCGCGCATCGATAGAAAGTGTGCAACTGTTGTTGCAAATATGGCACTAACACCCACAACGCGAACGTTTAATTCACAGCATGGGAAATTGCTTCCGTTTACACAACATCAGGGCCATAATGGACCGGATTTGGAACTCCAGCATCAATATTATTCCGTCAGGCAGGAGATGGGATATATTACTAAAACGGATTCTCAGGTTATAAGTTGTGAATATACTAATAACTGGACTAAGATAGATCTCAATCGTATCGATTTCCAGGATAATACCGACAGTGACACACTTTGTGTTGTTTAGACAGTATAATAATAATAATAATAATAATAATAATAACTGATTAACTAATTACTATTATGTTCGAATACTGTATGGACAAGAAGTACAAAGAGATATTATTCACTTTTAGAACCGCTGGGCTATATAGTAAAATAAAGTTTCCGCGCATGGTTTAAGAAGAAGAAGACAGACGTGTAGAAGAAACCTGAAGCATCTTTAAAATTCAGACTGTCATCATGTCCGCATATTCTGACACATTATATATTGTATATATTACAATGAACGGCCTGGGTAATTTTCTATATCAGCACAATAAAATAATCTCGAAATCCTCTACAAACTATACGTAAACTGTTTCCATTTTTGTATCAATCATTACACTATGTGAAGGAACCCCCACCCGGGCCCCATCAAAAGAAAGAAAGAAAGAAATCTGACGCACTAAATTCTGTAAAGGGCAGTACGGAGAACTTTTATAAGAAATCGTTGACAACCTCGGCAATCAGTTCTCTGATCTTTTGACAAGATTTTCAGCTTACTAAGCCATGAAAAATGTGACATATAAGAGGTCACGGGTAACTTTCCTGAACAGCTTATACAGGAACTGTTCCAGATCTAGGACGGCATATTCGATTGTACATTTCCGGGAAAAGAATAATTGGCATTTCGAAGTAATATTTCCTTATGAGATGCTACAGTGGATTTCGTAGTAACTTCGTAAGAAGTTTGCTAAGTACTTAATTCAATATCTGCTCTACTAGCTACAACGTTTTCGGTCAAACGATGTTTTTCGGCCTTCGACAGAATCGAGAATCATCTTCGTTCTACTTACGGAAAGGAAAAACGACAGCTATTTGTCAACAGAGCTAGCTCTGGTGCAGATTTTAAGGAACAGCTAATTCCAACGACACGACCATTCAAAAACTCACGGAAGTGCAGAGGACAGTACAGTTACAACATTTCAGATGTTCAGTAAGTAACTGGTGAGAATTTAAACAGGTGTAAGTGTTTTTTTTTTAATTTTAATTGGTATACATTAGAAATATAGGCGGATGTTGGAATTATTGCGCAATTAACGTAATAAAAGTTATTATTATTATTATTATTAATCAAATATCTGTATCATAGGTTGTATTCATATAATTATGTAACCTGAACCTCCTGGATCCCGCAAGGATCCAGCAGGTTGAGTCTCCCAGATTTCAAGAAAATCGGCACATGAAAGTGGTAAGGGTGTCAGCCCTACGCACCGGCCGCCTTTACCCCCCAGGAAATATTCCTGGTACTCATTTCCGTTAGAGGCTGAGTCGACCCCAGGGTCATAATGCGGCCGGAAGGATTATGTCAATGAAAAATTCCAATGGCACCATCGGGAATTGAACTCGCGACCTTCCAGTTTGTAGCGCAGTGCCTCAACCAACTGCGCCACCGCGTGCCCCCATATAATTATGTACAATTAATTTTTATCTTCACGTTAATTTGATTTTAAACTGAATTTAATTATAATACTTCACTTGTGATTGCCTTGGGCTTTGCTCGTGTTTTATCCACTTAATTTTTTGTCTCCTTGTACTTGCGTTATTGTAAAATTGTCTACTAGGCCGTAAAACCAGCACGTGAATAAATAAAGAATTGATTGAAAATGAACTGAATTAGGATTACAATCTCTAATATTCGACTGATACGCAATGAAAGGCGATCTAAACTGTTGCATTTCCGCATGACCCGACCTGTGTACCAGGATTCGCCGCTATGCAGTGCAGTAAATCGTGTGACGGAGGGCTGAGAGCGGATGTAAATTTGTTCACGCAACTGTTTCAGTTTGTAGCGATATATCATGACAGAATCGTGTCTCGCTCTGGGTTACCGGCAGGGTACGAGCGGCGGCGGGCTGTGATAGTTTATCGAGTTTGGCTGTCTGTCTTGACAGACAGGACCTGTTGATTGTAGCCGCATGTCATGACCAGCCAACCGGCAATGGATTATCTGCCTAACGCACATCAGAAAGCCTTTCTTTCTCCGTTTGAGGCTCTCAAGTAAACCTTTCTATGTTAACCTTTTAAAGCCTAGCGGTTTCTCTACGTACCACCAGGTTTAATATTAAAAAATTCTACAATGGTGTTCGCTTTACATTGAGTGTTTTGTAAGGATCTCAGAACAGACAGCGAATTTTGCTTTGTACATCATTGACTGATTGGTTTTTATAAACATGGTGGAAAGTGTTTACTGCGCGGTACGGGATAAACCTTACATAAAGCAGATTACGTTTAGTGTTTAAAAGGCTAAATATTTTTTAATGCTTTATTCGAAGCGTAAATATTCGTGACACTTAATATAAAATTCGCAATAGTGAAACTACAAAAATGTATAAACAAACTGCTAGCGCAATGTGAGCACCTTTGCTACAATTATTGTCTTGACACGAAGTGAAATCTTAAATGTACGGCAAAGCACGTTCGCCAATCCGAGTAGGCTGTGTTATGCCTCCGAAATTACTGAATGGATTTTGAGGTGCGCCGTCCCCGTTGTGTTTAAACTATAAGGTGAGGTAAATTCAGTCAAAAACACAACTATGGATATATGGCTAAATGATGGTGTTTATAAACCCCCCGCCGGGAACAAGAAGTTCCGACGATTAAGGAGAATATGTCAGACTAACCAATCCCGCAAAAACCACTCCCTCCCCCCAACATAGGAGCATATAAGATACCACACCTGCAATCACAGTTTCCTCCCAACCCTACACCTAACTAACCGAAAGGATCCACACCCAGCTACCTATAAATCCATTCACGCAACAGACATCCCACCAAACTTAGCTTCACAAAGGCATGTAAATGATAACGATGGTGAGATCTCAACATCGCCACGCGGTTTGTGCATATTATATATAAATCTTATAGCAAGAAATTTGTCAAAACCTGATGATTGCCGCCACAGGCCGAAACATGTAGTTTTCTGTTGCTAATAGACACTATCATTTAGCCATATATTCATAGTTGTGTTTTTGACTGAATTTACCTCACCTTATACTGAATGGATATTTATTACATGTAATACTATGGACGGTATCACGCGCCGAAATTTGGCAGTAAATTCAATTTTATTTCATATTCGTGAAACAAACCCGTACTTTAAACAAATACCAAACCAGACTCTATCGACATTCTTAATAACTTGGTCTATAATAAGACATTTGGATCAGATTAAGGTCGAACTAACTAATCCATAGACAAGACAATTCTCGAGAAACAAACAAGTTCTCGGATAGTCAAAAAATTCCTAGCGTTTTGTGAAGCCACAAAGTTTGTATACATTTAATTATATATAAGCAAAAATAATTTTGGTACAGTGTGGAGATTAGCCTCGCAACAGTAGAATGCTATCCGTAATAGACGGGCACAAAGGCCGACGGGGAATGTAAAAGATAAAACAGCTAATTTTGAAATACTACTAACCCTCTGCAGTACACTTGATCACCTTACTGAAAACACACATCACGCGGAAAATATCTCGCTTGTTGTGCCCCCTTCTGATTGCTGCATATTTACTTTCCCATCCAAACTTTCCCACACGTCCATAAGAGTATCTTAAGTTCAAAATTTGTTTTCTTTGTACAAAAGTCTACGCAAGAATTATCTTCTCTATTCACCGTAAAATTACGATAAAATTTAAGTGGTACAAGTATTTCGCTGCTGTAATCCACGCTAAATCTGGACCATTTACCGCGTAACGGTTAATCCGATCATTTTGCTAATCGTACAGTAGCCACAGCACCACGGTAAGAGCACCAACATCTTACAATTAATAAAAACTACATTTTGTTGTATATGACGCCACATTGCATCGAGAAACATTGCGGCTTTTAACAAAAACAAGCAACAAACATGTAAAAAATACCTACAGAAAATATGCACACAAACACAATAATTTTACCTACGTTGGAAAAAAAATTGTGTTGTATTATTTTATATACATATTTATTGTGCAATAACATTACCACAACAACAACAACAGTACATTTTTCCAATTTTATTACCGGCCATCATTTCATGACGTCAATGTAAGCGGCGCTGGTGTCGCTCCCAACTCACAAGTTCGCACAACCGTCACCTTTTTATTTCTGATTGTTGAAAGTCAGCTGTATGGCGCTACGTTGTCCTCCAATTGCATAATTTCATAAAAAAAAAGTTCTTAAAAATTGGCCAATTGGTTCAAGAGTTAAAACTGGGAAAATGTAGCACAGTCCTGACTGAAGGGTGTGAGAAAATAGGACAGTCAGTGCACAACCATGATTAGATCACGTAGTCGGTAACATCCGGATCTCTTCGTTATTCATTCGTAGATATATTACTATCACTATCAATGCGGAGACTACTTACTGTGAAATGGTACTGTGGCTTACTACAAACTACTAAATAAAAAGGACGGGAAAGGACACAGTTGTGCCCTATATACGTGCACGTACCACCTCCGCTTCGAATAAAATAACTGAAACCCCCAGGAAAATAAAACGATCAAAAAGTATGGAAACCGTCCAGCGTGGTCCAAAGTTGTGTGGATTCTGGGCCGTGAGTCGTGACCTCAGTGACTTGGCTTGTAAGAAAAAAAAAAAACCCCGGCTCGCTATGGGAGGGTGAGTACTAAAGGCGTGTGGCAATACCTCGTTTGAAATTCTGCCCACCCACTCCCCCCCCCTCCCCCACCCAAACTCCAGAAATTTTAAGTAGCATGTATATGGCCGTGTAATGAAAACTATTAACCCTAGAACCACGAAAGTTAACATTCCTTTCAAATGAAACATGAACACATTTTTCTCTTGCCACTAATGCACTCGCTGTTGCATTGTAGTATACGCATTCCGCTAGCGGCTTTCCCTGATTATATGGCCAGAAGAATGTGTGTTCACATTCTGGCCAGGGGCATTGCAGGCGCCCGCCCGGGTCTGAAGATTGCCGAAGCGAATGTATAATTATTTTAAATTATCTAGATGGATGCCGCAATTGCAAAACGGCAGACATTATGTTTATAATTGAATACGTAAGAGCACGACAATCTGAACAGAATGAAAACCTGCGATACGTCGTTAGTTATTTCTCCTCCCTTTCATTCACGGCGTTTTGTAGACTGAGTTATATAATATCACGTGACAATGATTCGGATAACTCGGGATATTCTACTGGAAACCTGACCCAGGACTTCCTGGTTCAAATTCAAATCCGGGAGCTCACGGACACAAAGCAGTGAGCACTATATCGAGACGCTTAACAAGTGTTATGTAACACATGCAGACTGTGCCAGAGCGATTGTACGGAGATGAAAGGTGTGAGAATATTACACGGACGTTGTTGAGAACTGTAAAGAATATTTGGCTCACACTCTGGTCCGAAATATGTCATGGCTTAGGAGCCGAAGTTACAAATTAGCAAACACAAAGGCTCGGTGGGAAACCACGTCACTTCCGCACGGCATCAGATCGTCTGTCTTCCACACACACACACACACACACACACACACACACACACACACAAACACACACACACACAAACACACACATACATACTGCCAAAATATCTGTCTTCTCTACGTTGCCAAACTGTATATTCCAGACAATGCGAAGGTACTGAACCTGCTCTTTACAAGATCCCATTAGAGCAGCGTTTCCCAAACTGTGTTTCGAGATATATGAATAGGTGTTCCGTGACAAAATCGAGAAAACAAAAATTATGGATGTTTTATTAAATGTGAATTCAGCATATTTGGTTCATACTTTAAGATACTGTTCATATAAGAATGTTTATAAGAACCTTTCATTTGGTTTGTAACAGAGTTCGTTTGCGCTGACTGTTATTTCCTAAATAAGGGGCCACAAAACAACCGTGTTCCGTAAATATTTACTAAGGTACAGTACAAAGTGTTCCGTGACCAAAAAAAAAAAAAATCCGGAAACTTCTACAGCAGATGTATCATACACATGTTGTCGCGATGTGCTAGATACACGATCTAAGATATCATCATATACTGTACATGACGCCAGCAGATCTATCTGACCTATAAAGGACGCCAAAGTATCAACTTTTTACAAGGTGTCAAGATATATCTTACAATAGCCACATATCCTATACAAGAGCCTACGAGGCTGTTCTACAGCAAAAATTAAAGTTAATGGCGATAAAGAACACACTTCAGACAATTCTGAGCAGAAATGTGTCAGACACAACTTACAGCAGGCCCATTACAAGGATTGTTGAAGTACATTGTAATTGAAGAATAAGAGACCAACTTGATGTCACAATTTATTAAGTTTTATTTCACTTCTTCTATGCTCAAAACATGTTTCGGACATTAATACATCCATCATCAGGAGCCTGCGACTTTTCTATTGTATCACCACATTGGTTGTGTGTTCTTGTTTCGATGTGTGTTGGAGTTTCGGTGTGGCTGGTTGGCGTG
>Ga0123355_10014428_pt1 | contig 12362 bp, 19 predicted proteins | sample TergutEmb28metaG_3_FD_89872 | JGI IMG/M metagenome (GOLD analysis project Ga0123355, IMG submission 89872) | Embiratermes neotenicus P1 segment gut microbial communities from Petit-Saut dam, French Guiana - Emb289 P1 | ecosystem: Host-associated > Arthropoda: Insects > Digestive system > Gut ...
ATGTGACCTGGAAGTGGAGAACACACAGACAAAGAAGGAATGATAGAGATGGATCAGGAAAGACTTCGTATTATTCAGTCACTGGAAATGGGAAATGTGGCCTGGAAGTTGAAAACACACAGTGAAAGAAGGAATGGTGGAGATTGATCAGGAAAGACTTGGTATTATTTAGTCACTACGGGGAATTATAAGTGTGGCCTCGAATTGGAAAACACACAGTCAAAGAAGGGATGATAGAGATTGATCAGGAGAGACTTGATATTATTCAGTCACTGGAAATGGGAAATGTGGCTTGGAAGTTTAAAACACACAGTCAATGTTGGGATGATAAATTTTGATCAGGAAAGACTTGGTATTATTCAGTCACTAATGGGAATTTTAAATGTAGCCTGGAAGTGGAAAACACACAGTCAAATAAGGGATGATAGAGATTGATCAGAAAAGGCTTGATATTATTCAGTCACTGGAAATGGGAAATGTGGCCTGGAAGTCGAAAACACACAGTCAAATATAGGATGATAGAGATTGATCAGAAAAGACTTGGTATTATTCAGTCACTGGAAATGGGAAATGTGGCTTGGGAAGTGGAAAACACACAGTCAAAGTTGGGATGATAAATTTTGATCAGGAAAGACTTGGTATTATTCAGTCACTACTGGGAATTGTAATTGTGGCCTGGAAGTGGAAAACACACAGTAAAATAAGGGATGATAGAGATTTATCAGAAAGTTCTTGATATAATTCAGTCACTACTGGGAATTTTAAATGTGGCCTGGAAGTGGAAAACACACAGTCTAATAAGGGATGATAGAGATTGATCAGAAAAGACGTGTTATTATTTAGTCACTGGAAATGGGAAATGTGGCCTGGAAGTTGAAAGCACACAGTCAAAGTAGGAATGATAGAGATTGATCAGAAAAGATATGGTATTTTTCAGTCACTGGAAATGGGAAATGTGGCTTGGAAGTGGAGAACACACAGTCAAAGAAGGAATAATAGAGATTGATCAGGAAAGACTTGTTATTATTCAGTTACTACTGCGAATGGTAAATGTGACCTGGAGGTGGAGAACACACAGACAAACAAGGGATAATAGAGATTGATCAAGAAAGACTTGCAATTCAGTCACTGGGAATGGGAAATTTGGCCTCAAAGTGGAAAACGCACAGTCAAATAAGGGATGATAGATATTGGTCAGGAAAATACTTGGTATTATTTAGTCACTGGAAACGGGAAATGTGGCCTGGAAGTGGAAAATACTCAGTGAAAGAAGGGATGATAGAGATTGATCAGGAGAGACTTGGTATTATTCATTCACTGGAATTGGGAAATGTGACCTGGAAGTCGAAAACACACAGTCAAAGAAGGAATGATAGAGATTGAGCAGGAAAGACTTGGTATTATTCAGTCACTGGAAATGGGGAATGTGGCTTGGAAGTCGAAAACACACAGTCAAAGAAGGAATTATAGAGATTGATCAGGAAAGACTTGGTATTATTCAGTTACTACTGGGAATGGTAAATGTGACCTGGAAGTGGAAAACCCACAGTCAAAAAAGGGATGATAGAGATTGATCAGGAAAGACTTGGTATTATTCAGCCACTGGAAATAGGAAATGTGGCCTGGAAATCGAAAACACACAGTCAAAGAAGGAATGATAGAGATTGATCAGGAAAGACTTGGTATTATTCAGTTACTACTGGGAATGTAAATGTGACTTGGAAGTGGAAAACACTCAGTCAAAGAAGGGATGATAGAGATGGATCGGGGAAGATTTGGTATTATTCAGTCACTGGAAATGGGAAATGTGGCCTGGAAGTTGAAAACACACAGTCAAAGAAGGAATGATAGAGATTGATCTGGAAAGACTTGGTATTCAGTCACTGGGAATAAATGTGGCCTGGAAATGGAAAACACAGTCAAATAAGGGATGATAGATATTGATGACACAAGATTTGGTATAATTCAGTCACAGGAAATGGGAAATGTGGCTTGGAAGTGGAAAACATTCAGTCAAAGAAGGGATGATAGAGATTAATCAGGAAAGAATTGCTATTATTCAGTCACTACTGGGAATTGTAAATGGCCTGGAAGTCGAAAACACACAGTCAAAGAAGGGATTATGGAGATTGATCGGGAATCCCTTGTTATTATTCGTTTACTGGGAATGGGAAATATGGCCTGGAAGTGGAAAAAACACAGTCAAATAAGGGATGATAGAAATTGATCAGAAAAGACATGGTTTTATTCAGTCACTGGGAATGGGAAATGTTGCTTGGAAGTGCAAAACACACTGTCAAAGAAGGGATGATAGAGGTTGATCAGGAAAGACTTGGTATTCAGTCACTGGGAATCGGAAATGTGGCCTGGAAGTGGAAAACACACAGTCAAATAAGGGATGATAGAAATTGGTCAGAAAAGACATGGTTTTATTCAGTCACTGGTAATGGGAAATGTGGCTTGGAAGTGCAAAACACACAGTCAAAGAAGGAATGATAGATATTGATCGGGATAGACTTGGTATTCAGTCACTGGGAATGGGAAATGTGGCCTCGAATTGGAAAACACACAGTCAAAGAAGGGATGATAGAGATTGATCAGGAAACCCTTGGGATTATTCGGTTACTGGGAATGGGAAATGTGGCCTGGAAGTGGAAAACACACATTCAAATAAGGGATGATAGAGATTGATCAGAAAAGACTTTTATTATTCAGTCACTGGAAATGGGAAATGTGGCTTGGAAGTGAAAAACGCACAGTCAAAGATGGGAAGATATAGATTGATCAGGAAAGACTTGGTATTATTCAGTCACTACTGGGAATTGTAAATGTGGCCTGGAAGTGGAAAACACAATAAGGGAAGACAGAGATTGATCACAAAATATTTTGTATTATTCAGTCATAGGAAATGCGAAATGTGGCTTGGAAGTGGAAAACACGCAGTCAAAGAAGGGATGATAGAGATTATTGAGGAAAGAATTGCTATTAATCAGTCACTACTGGGAATTGTAAATGGCCTGGAAGTCGAAAGCACACAGTCAAAGAAGGGATTATAGAGATTGATCGGGAATCCCTTATTATTATTCGGTCACTGGGAATGGGAAATATGGCCTCGAAGTGGAAAACACACAGTTAAATAAGGGATGAAAGAAATTGATCAGAAAAAACATGGTTTTATTCAGTCACTGGGAATGGGAAATGTGGCTTGGAAGTGCAAAACACACAGTCAAGGTAGGAATGATAGAGATTGATCAGGAAAGACTTGGTATTATTCAGTCACTGGAAATGCGAAATGTGGCCTGGAAGTGGAAAACACACATTCAAATAAGGGATGATAGAAATTGATCAGAAAAGACTTGGTATTATTCAGTCACTGGAAATGGGTAATGTGGCTTGGAAGTGAAAAACGCACAGTCAAAGATGGGATGATAGAATTGATCAGGAAAGACTTGGTATTATTCAGTCACCACTGGGAATTGTAAATGTGGCCTGGAAGTGGAAAACACACAGTCAAATAAGGGATGATAGAGATTTATCAGAAAAGACTTGGTATAATTCAGTCACTACTGGGAATTTTAAATGTGGCCTGGAAGTGGAAAACAAACAGTCAAATAAGGGATGATAGAGATTGATCAGAAAAGCCTCGGTCTTATTCAGTCACTGGAAATGGGAAATGTGTCCTGGAAGTGGAAAACACACAGTCAAAGAAGGGATGATAAAGATTGATCAGAAAATTCTTGGTATTATTTAGTCACTGGAAATCGGAAATGTGCTCTGGAAGTGGAAAACACATTGTCAAAAAGGGATGGTAGAGATTGATCATGAAAACTTGGTATTATTCATTCACTACTGGGAATTGTAAATGTTGCCTGGAAGTGGAAAACACAGTCAAAGAAGTGATGAGAGAGATTGATCAGGAAAGACTTGGTATTCAGTCACTGGGAATGGGAAATTTGGCCTGGAAGTTGAAAACACGCCGTCAAAGGAGGGATGATAGAGATTGATCAGGAAACCCTTGGCATTATTCGGTCACTGGGAATGGGAAATTTGGCCTGGAAGTAGAAAACACAAGTCAAAGAAGGGATGATAGGGATTGATCAGGAAGGACTTGGTATTCAGTCACTGGAAATGAGAAATGTAGCCCTGATGTCGAAAACACACAGTCAAAGAAGGGATGATGGATATTGATGAGGAAACCCTTCTGTATTATTCGGTCACTGGGAATGGGAAATGTGGCCTGGAAGTGGAAAACACACATCAAAGAATGGATGACAGTGATTGATCAGGAAAAACTTAGTATCAGTCACTCAATGGGAATGGGAAATGTGGGCTGGAAGTGGAAAACATTCAGTCAAAGACGGGATGATATAGATTGATTAGGAAAGACTTAGTGTTATTCAGTCAATGGGAATGGGAAATGTGGCCTGGAAGTAGAAAACACTCAGTCAAAAGGGATGATAAAGATTGATCATGAAAGACTTGGTATTCAGTCACTGGAAATGAGGAATGTGGCCTGGAAGTCGAAAACACACAGTCAAAAAAGGGATGATAGAGATTGATCAGGAAAGACTTGGTATTCAGTCACTGGGAATGGTAAAAATGTCCTGGAATTGGAAAACACAGTCAAAAAATGGATGATAGAGATTGATCAGGAAAAACTTAGTATCAATCAGCCAATGGGAATGGGAAATGTGGGCTGGAAGTGGAAAACACTCAGTCAAAGACGGGATGATAGAGATTGATCAGGAAAGACTTGGTATTATTCAGTCACTGGAGATGGGTAATGTGGCCTGGAAGTGAAAAACACTCAGTCAAAGAAGGGATGATAGAGATTGATTAGGAAAGACTTGGTATTATTTAGTCACTGGAAATTGGAAATGTGGCCTGAGACACAACATATAATTTCTTGATGGGTCTCAGAAAATTTACGTATGAATTTCATTGGGACAGGTAAAAATTGCAGAGATGATATTTCAGGAGGTCAAGAAATAGAAATGGTTCAAATTATCATTAATTCATCTCCACTCATTCCATTGGCATGTGCAGAATGCGACGATTCCTTGCCGTTTTCAGGAGCTTCTTCCATTCTTCTCTGTTACGTACTTTTTCCTGCCACCCTTCTACACCAACTATTCTTCCATCCTCTCTCACCTCATCTTGCCATCTATTTCTTTGTCTACCTCTTAATGTTTTTGTTCCCAAATTCATATATAATACCCTTTTGGGAATTCTATTTTCTCACATTCCCTGTACATGCCCAAACCAACGTAATCTATTTAACCTTATTGTTTCTATTATAGTAGGTTTTTAACACTTGTATAAATTTCTTTATTGGTTAATATCCTCCAATTTTCTTTTTCACCGTCAAATACTGGGCCTAAAATTCTTCTATACACTTTCCTTTCAAAAATGTTCAGTTGCTTTCTATCTCTCTTTGTTTGTGTCCAATTTTCTGATGCATATGTTAACGTTCTGCCTATTAATTCATCTCCACTTCAAGTCTTTAATCACAGAGATGGAAGATAAGATCAAACAATGCAGCCAGCACCCAGCATTTGTCAACCTAGTGGCTTTCTGGACTTTCAGCCGGTGACAACAATCATGTGACAATCAGTTAATTTCTTTGTCAGCCTCTGTAAGAATTACAGCATTGTATGCTTTCTTATGAAATATTTTGCATTACTTTCTTTGCATTTTGTTTTTAATAAAAATATTACCTGAACTGACATCATCATAAAGTTAATGACATTGTATTACCTGATGTAACAATAATTTACTCACAGTAGTATTAAATATTATGATACAGTATATAATTACTGTTCTGTACTGTACTGTACTGTAGTCCTCTAAACTTAGTTTTACCATGAACCATTTCTCAGGGCTAGCAGACCTTCAAAATTTTGTGTTTTGCTTGTCAATTGATGTGCAAATTAATTCATCCTGAAAAATCTCCAAAACCTTTCTTTGTCATTTAGTAATTTATCTGAAAGAATATGAAAACTCTAAACTTGAATGCCTACTGCCTATTCTGTGCACCCAAAAAGTCACATTAACCTTTAGGCACCATGCATCCTATATATAGGACAGACGTACTGCAACTCCCCAGAGTACTCTTTTTTATATATTTAGTCAACAAATATATTTTATTATTTTTTTAGACTTTCTCTCGCCATCTTCGTTTATTCCACCACAAAATGTCATGTATTTCCTAATATTACCCTTCTTGGTTCATAAAATATTCACATTTTACATAAATGGTGTGCTAAACTGTGAATGTCCAGCTCCAGGTCCAAAGGGTTAAGAGTGTTCTACACCAAACATGGCTCATTCAGATACACACATGCACATGATGTAACATCTCACAAATCAAAACTGTCGGCTGTAGCTGACCTTAGCTTGCGGTGTGAATGGTGCCTAAGAGGCACAAGCAGGAAGATAATATGCAATTGGTGGCATCCACTTCAGTTTGCCTGCTGATACATGCTCCATAAAGGGAGTAGGAGAGGGTCAAAGATTTGTATATAAGTGTAAAATGCATATTCCAGTATAGAGATTAGTGTCTGAAAGGTTGGAAACTGACAGAACAAGAGAGCAGAGTCATAATGGGGTACAGCCAAGACAAAGAATTTAGACTCCAGTTGAAATGTGATGGCACACGTGACTCATGGGAGGGAAAGTGAGGGGGTAAACTGGCGAGTGGAGTGGGTATCCAGTACCCTTCACGCTACCTCGGAACATGGTGTATCCATCATTACTACCGCTGATGCGCACACCTCGGCTGCCGGTATTCGACTGAACTGACGCCCCCCGCCGATTTAAGCGGACTCATCCGTTTCGCTGAAAGACAAAATCTGGTTTCTGCGTGTGTGCCATCACATTGTTGCTAGAGTCCAGTTGAAATGTGATGACACACAGTGACACATGGGTGGGGAAGTGAAGGGGAAACTGGCAAATGCAGTGGGTAGCCAGTACACTTCACACTACCTCAGAACATGGTGTATCCAACATTACTACTGCTGATGCGCACACCTCGACTGCCGGTAGTCGATTGAACTGACACCCCCGCCGATTTAAGCGGACTCGTCTGTTTCGCCAAAAGACGGAATCTGGTTTCTGCGCATGTGCCATCGCATTTCAACTGGCCTCGACTAACAAAAAAAAAAGTGATACTGTTACAGGCCTGGTGTGGCCCAGAGGGTGGGTAGAGGTATAGCTCTACTCTCCATGACCGCGGCACTAGAAGGGGGTGAGTGGTCAGCAGCATGCCCGGTCCGCTCTTTACCCCCGGGAAAGATGCGGTACCCATTGTACAGGAAGCTGGGTGGACCCCAGGGCCGGTCTGGACGGGCAGAAAATCTCGTCCCCACCGGGATTCGATCCCAGACCATCCAGCCCGTAGTCAGTCGCTATACCGACTGAGCTACCCGGCCCACCTCGACTAACATAACTCGTGTCAAAATCCATCAAGACAGTGTCGTAAAGTTTCAGAATTTTGTAAACGAATTTAAAAACGCTGTGTCTTAAATTAGTGTTTGTTTCAGTTTACCAAATACACAAATTTATACTGTAGTTTCTGCTCATTGTACATTTTGCACAGGTGGTGGATAGCATATCGGGATGCCCTGTCATTTCGGTCCAGCCATTACTTTGTGTGCTTCTTGTCAGAGGCATCGGCCATTATGTCCGGGTTTGGGCACCACGAAGATGAGCCATGGAGTCTGTCTGTTGCGCGACCACATTTTATAGAGATCCCGCGTTCGCTGGTCCAAGTTGTTGTCTACTGGAATATGCCCATGCACAATTGGCTCAAGAATTGTGAGTATATGGATGGTCTGTTATCCACCCGCAGCTATTGTTGTTCATCCTCCTGGGCTTATTGAGGTCCAGTATTGAATCATTCCAAACAGTTACAAATTCCTACCTTAAAACTCTGTTTCAGTCCTGTTGACCAGTGGATTTGTTCTCCCCTTTATGTACTGTTTATAAGTGACCAGTGTTTTAGTAGTTTTGGACATCTGTGTATTCCTGTTCAGTCTTTATATTGATATTACTGCATTATTTTCTTTCACAGCTATTCTTTCTGTACTGCATGTTGTGCCTGAATCGTCTAAGTACCGTATATTCTCGAATCTAATCCGCACTAGTTTTTGCCGATTTCTTAAACGAAAAAAAAAGTCAGTTCGCGGTTCTAATCCGCACCTTTCCTTCAACCGCCCCTTGCCTACAAGGCAGACTGATTGAATAATATTGGATGTTACCAATGCTTTAACCATTACCCGTTGCATAAGCAATGCTTTGTATGGATCCGAAGATGACATTCTATAGGAGATCGATGGTGAAGATAAAGATGATAGTGACCGGGTGATGGATAACGATTCAGTTATGAGTGATAACGGCGAGTCTGATGAATAATAAATTATAAATATTATATAATATTATAAATAATAAATAAAATAATAAATTATTGTATTGTATTGTTCTTATGGCACGTACAGCAGCTGTATCATTTTTCCAAAATCCAGCTAATGACTGTGAATCTAATCTGCATGCAATTCTAATCCGCATCTAATTTTTTAGCCCTCTGAAACTGTAAAAAGTGTGCGGATTAGATTCGAGAATATGCAGTAAATACTGTCAATTAATGTAGGAATGCTTTATTGAGTTTTTAAAAAGGTTGCTTACTTTATGCTCATTTTACTCTAACAACTTCACAGGACATCCTGTCGTTTTCATTAGTATGAAGTCTGACAAATAATCAGACTGATTCTGTCCAACAGATTTTATTGTCCTATTATACATTGTTTATTCCATGCATTTTGATGGAGTGAAAATTCATGTAGCACCAACAAATGCACCATTCTATAATTTGTGCATACTATCTTTTACAGAGCTCCTGCATGTTTTGTCATTATTTTGCCATCTTCAGGGAGAGGACATCAAAATTTCTTTAAAGCATACAGCAATGAAGTGGGTCACAATAAGCGTACATGTAAGCGCACGTATATATACGCTTATTGTGACCTATTTTGTTGCTGTATGTATTAAAAAAATTTGTCATCTCCCTAGAGATGGCAAGATGATAATGCCAAAACATGCAGGAGCTATGTAAAAGACAGTGTGCTTAAAGAAATAGAAATTTCATTGATAACCATTGCATATCTAGGAGTGTTTAAATATGGTAAAGGTATAGGTAAAGGTAAAGTGCACCGTTGTACAGGCACTGAGGCTCTGTACAGACCGTACAGCCCATAGGGGGAGTAGAGGGTCACACTCCGGCCGCTCTTTACCCCTGGGAAAGACCCAGTACCCATTGTACAGGAGGCTGGGTGGGCCCCAGGGCTGGTCTGGATGGTTGCGGAAAATCTCGCCCGCACCGGAATTTGATCCCCGGACCGTCCAGCCCATAGCCAGTCACTACTCTGACTGAGCTACCTGCCCACATTTAAGTATGGTACAGTACATTAAAACAATTTTGCCTACATATCCTTTCCAGATGTGTTCCGAACAACAAAGCCTTTGGGTAGCTTTGCAGCCATTCTGTCCACATATGCTGTCAGCTCCCTACTTCATGGATTGAATTTTCAGCTTGCGGCTGTTCTACTGTCTCTTGGGGCATACACTTACGTGGAGTATGTGTTGCGCCAGAAGCTGGCTACAGTGTTCGGTGCCTGCGTTCAGGTACGTCCATGTCGCAGGGAATGTTCCCATCGCAATAAGGAGAAGCGGTTGGCTGTTGTGCTTGGAAACATAGGACTCGGTCTGGTTGCAATGTTCCATTTGTCATACCTTGGCGTTATGTTTGATATGTCTTCAAAGCTCCAGGAGGAGGGCTATAACTATGCACACACCTTGGCAAAGTGGTCAGTTCTTAGTTATGCTAGTCACTGGGTAGCTTTAGGCACGTACATATTTTATCTACTTGTGTAGTGTTGTATATTTCCTAGTTGTTTGTTGTTTATTGTTCACTGACATGATTCTTGGATTGGTGGAATTAAGGGGTGAAGAAGTCTGGGACTCTTCTGACCTATGGTAGAAAATATGGACATGCTAAATCTGAGACAATGTTACATCAGTGAGTGAAACAGCAACGTTTAAAATTCTGAAGTAAATTATTACATCAAGCCTGTGTCTTTTGAAGTAGGCTGTGTATTCTAGCCCTCCTGAAGTTGAATCTGTGTGGGTTATGCGAGTTCATTGTCATGTGTTGATGATCCAGAAGGAACTGGTGATGTCTACATAGGAATGACAAGGGTCTCACAGATAATTGTCTTATGTTTTTGTTGACTGGGTCATGTAGATTGTGAAACTAGGTAGATGGCCAGTTATGAGCAATATCAGGCATAATGTCATATTATCTAATCATGGGAATTGTGTAGGAGGCTTGAAGAAGGTTGTACAAAAGCTTGTTGAAGTCTTGTGTCATATAGGTTTATCGATGCATACAGATGAATTCACGGAAACCTTCTGTGTGTGAATACACTGTACTGTATTGCTCACGCACCCAGAATAGGCAAATTTTAATGGCAACTGCCACTTGATTGCTCTTGTTAGAGCCTCTTTATTCATTTTTAACTCTTTATTTGTAATTAGTCACACTGTACAGTCCACAATTGATGATCGTGTATCACACACCACAGTAGTGTGAATATTTTCTTCCAGTCCTTATAATTTTATGCAATAAGAAATGTTGCTGCCCTCATGAACAAGATTCTCAATAATGTATATTTGCATGAACAAATAGCTGAAATAATCTGAAAGATTCTGGGTAAATGACCAACTTGATGCACAATTACGTTATACAATACATTTATTATTATAACCCTCTACATGTTTCAAGCAACTCTGTGCTCATCATCAGGAGGTCAAATTGTATTAATACAGCATCTGGTAGAGTATTCTCTGTAAGTGACCGTCCGGTGTGTAGGTTGAGAAGGAACTGGTTGGGTTGGGTAGGAGTGTTGTTTGATTCTACAGTTCCTTCTCAACCTGCACACTGGACGGTCAGTTACACAGAATACTCTACCAGATGCTGTATTAATACAATTTGACTCCCCGATGATGAGCAGAGTTGCTCAGAACATGTAGAGGATTATAATAATAAACCTATTATGTAACGTAATTGTGCATCAAGTTGGTCATTTACCCAGAGTTGTACCAGGATGCACGGTCAGCAAAACGTAAAAACACCAGAAAGATGGCAGAATTCACTCATATTGATGTAAGTGACTGAAGCATATTTTAATCCACGTGACCCAGTAACTGAAATGTTGGCCCTAGTTGGATGTAAAGAATTTATGACTTCACTACAGGAAGATTAATTTCCCTTGAGCATGTAGCAGGAGTTCCATTGGACTAAGGGCCTGCATTGAGCTTTCAGATCCCCACCTGTAGCAAAACACCTACTTTACTTGATACAGTGACCACCTGGCGTAATTAAACAATGCCCTTCACTGAGCTGTTGTGACAAAACTTTGTCCACTCATATGTTAAATATTCGCTCATTTAAAATTCATGGACATGGTCCAGTTCACTGCGCTGAGTACCAGATAGAGTCCAGTTGAAATGTGATGGCACATGGTGATGCACAGGAGGGAAAATGAAGGGGAAACTGGCAAATGGAGTGGGTAGCCAGTACCCTTCACACCACCTCGGAACATGGTACATCCAGCATCACTACCGCTGATATACACACCTCAGCTGCCAGTAGTCCATACTGACACCCCCACCGATTTAAATGGACTCGTCCGTTTCGCCGAAAGACAGAATCTGGTTTCTGCGTGTGTACCATCACACTTCAACTGGCCTCTACCAATAGCTATTGACAACATGCTCACACACGTTCCTTCCATAGTACATCAGCACCTCTAGAACTTAAGTAACTGAACACATAACGGCTGTAAATTTAAAAATGCCCAGAGTACAATAGTCAGCAAGGTCCCAATTACAGGGATTGTTTGCCTGCAAAAATTAATGCGGAAGTGACGTGGAATCCTAAACTAACCATGGTGCAGAGTCCTTCTTGAGAAGCTAACTGGTTTGCAGCTAGGCAAGAAATTCCCCGCATTTCACGGAACCCAAAGGTTCATTACCACACTCACAAGTGTCTGCCACCTGTCTCTATCCTGGGCCAGCCCAATCTAGTCCATATACCCACATCCCACCTCCTGGAGATCCACCCTAATATTATCCACCTATCTACGCCTAGGTCTCCCCAGTGGTCTCCTTCCCTCCAGTTTCCCCAGCAAGACCCTATACACCCCCCTCTCCTCACCCATACGCGCCACATGCCCAGCCCATCCCATTCTTCTCGATTTTATCACCCGCACAATATTGGGTGAGGAGTACAAATCATTTAGCTCCTC
>Ga0123355_10014429_pt1 | contig 12362 bp, 8 predicted proteins | sample TergutEmb28metaG_3_FD_89872 | JGI IMG/M metagenome (GOLD analysis project Ga0123355, IMG submission 89872) | Embiratermes neotenicus P1 segment gut microbial communities from Petit-Saut dam, French Guiana - Emb289 P1 | ecosystem: Host-associated > Arthropoda: Insects > Digestive system > Gut ...
AGACCTAGGCATAGATGGGTGGATAATATTAGGATGGATCTCCAGGAGGTGGGATGTATGTATATGGACTGGATTGGGCTGGCCCAGGATAGAGATAGGTGGTGGACGCTTGTGAGTGCGGTAATAAACCTTCGCGTTCCGTGATGTGAAGGGAATTTCGTGACTAGTAGCTTCTCAAGAAGGACTCTGCACCATGGAGTAAGTAAGTAAGTAAGTACATATGTAATATTGCTCAACCACATATCCTTCTTGCAGTCTGGGAATTTTTTAACATGTTTCCAGAACAACGGACAAGATGACGTGGACCAACAGCATGGCCTGCTCATTCCCCCTTATTTAAAACCCTTGGGTTTCTAGCTCTCAAGACATACCTAAATTTTACTGTTAATGGCACATCAAGGACTTGCAACAACAAATACAAAACAGATATGAGGTGATTCTTATGACCTGGGATTTTGCATTTAGTCATGTAATCTCCGTTCAGATGTGTAACATCTTGTGTTGAAGCATTTTCTTTAATTTTCAGGCGGCCATAACTTGGATACCACACTTCATAAGACCTATGTTCACATACACTTGAATGCGGTTATAATATCATGACAGGGACTGAATATTTTGTCATTATTAATGAATATTATTATAACCGAGAAGTATAATGTTATGGTCAGCAGTGAGGAATTAATTGGTACCACAGAATATATGATGCTACAGGCCAGATGTTGCATTAACCTACATCGTTGCAACCAAGCTCCACTGCAATATTTTTTTTTTGTGTATTGTGATATAGATTCTTCTTATATGGGTACAGCTGTGCATTTTTCATTCTTTCTGTATATTTAATACACGAAATTATTATTCAATAATTAATTATATAACTTCAGAACATGTTCCCATAATTACAACAGCATATATATTTAATATATGTAATTATTATGTGATAATTCATTACACATCCCATCTGATAAAAATAAATAATCCCGTCACCATGTTGATAATTTCCATTTTATTAAAATTCAATAACCTCAACATATGGCCTAAAATTTTCACCAAATTTTAAGATTCTTCATTCAATGGAACTAAAATTGCTTCCACCCCAGAACTTTACACAACCATCCTCTTGGTATTCATGAAGTCATTGAGTTAAAGAGCACAAAAGTAGGAATGTCTCCAATGGCAAGATGTTAGTACTGTATTTTATAACATACATTCATCTATACATATTTACATAATTTCAAGGAATTCAGCAGTCAGAATGGCTAATGAACTATTATATACAAAACAAACAAAAAAGTTTTTAAGGCAAACATATAAAAATCTGTAGGTCCCTGTTGTGTTTAAGACTTAAATATTCTGCTTCTAGTACCTTAACCTCTACATCCTCCAAATTTTGTTTCTATTCTGTTATCTGTGGTACCTACAACATTGTCCCTTAAATTTTCACATGTACTATACACATTACTTCTGTTGGAAAGTCTCCATCTCTAAGCTAACAAATATGTGCTGGAAGACCATTAACTACATGAGAGGTGAGAATCTGTATGTGGTTATGGCCTGCATTATGCACATTTTACTCCTTATACAATTAATCTTTGTTTTTATAAACTTAACTTAGGCTAGGTTCTTGGGTTACAATCTTACAGTCCTTCTGAAGTTGGTATGCAGCAGAGTATCCAGGCAAAGCAACAGATGTTTACATTCACTGTTCCATCACTCTTTTCTGAGTTTTTTTTTTTTTTTTTTTACCCCCGATAAAAAATTACAACCCAAAATTTCTGTCCATACACACTTCCCCTTCATGTCCAGCATTTCAGTTTGAATGGACTTACAGTTACTATCCAGGCCAGAACAACACTTGCTGCCCTCAGACTGGAGGAACAGCAGCAGAAATTCCATTCCTTTAGTACTGGTGCACACTTCACTATGAATGTCATGCTGCCTGTAACAGAAAAAAAACACATCATATTAAACCACTGCTGCTTTTCCAGGACAAGTTTCTGAAACATGGCATGCCCATGTATAATGGTATAATGTTCATACCAGTTTTTCTGAAAACTCCACTGGTTCAAGATTTCAAATGACAATATAGACAGCATGGTGTTCTCATAATTTTTTTTTTCAAGGAAAACAGGAAAATATAGAAAACACAACAAACACAATTAAGAGCAGCATAAGAATAACTGGTTTGGGAAGCTTGTTGCTTTGGAACAAGAATTCATTAATAATGACGAATTTTTCCAGTAAACCAAAATATGTCACATGTTCCTGACACAAAAATAATGACACAGGCCTAAATGCTCAATTGGAAAGTCACCATGTAACTGTCATCACTCACACTTCACATTTTGGAGGTCACAGGTTCAAGTTTCAAGGTGGAGATGCAATTACTCTTGGCTGTCCGAAAAGAATTTTAAAATTGACAAAACCACTTACACTCACATCGCTCCAAACACATCATTCAGAATCTGAAGCAAAAATTTATGCAACTGTTAAAACCTGCTAAGTAAATCACGCATCTGAAATCACACAATAATACATGTTTCATCCCCATAACCACTAAATTCCAATGAAATTTGGCGCTGGAAGTCTATATTAAAACTGCGGAATAATTTGTTCTAACTTATCATGGTAAGCACCACCACCTATGCCAACACAGATCTACGGCGTTATGCGTGGTGAGTATTATTAAGACGAAAATAAACGTGACTAGATTGTTAGACTAAAAACAAAAATCTTGGCAACCTTGACATACAGGGAAGGCACATCGTACACATGAGAATCATGCACGCACGTGCGTTAACATTAACCATCCAAACCTCTAATGCGCTGATTCTGCTACACAAACAGGAGCATAACTATGCTGTACTGAATGAGAAATTGTAAACAGCAGGCAGACCAGGGAGCCATGACCCGAAACTGCAGTCCTGCGTACTGGGTAAATGGACACAATAGTTCTAAAATTAATCACACCTATGCCTTACTTTATTTCATCATCACACTGTACAAAAAAAATAACATGTTATAAATAATACCTTGGTTACTGTGAAAGGCAAGATATGACTTCGTATTGTACGGATGAATGCAGGAGAAGAACCGAGAGTTTGAATCTCCATGTTCAAAGACACTGCTTCAACCATGAATTTCCCGTGTCCTTTCCACACAACATACACTCTGCTTTTATTCACAAGCAAGGTTAAAGACTAACAAATGCTACAAAACAGTACCTACCTATTTTCTCAGTCCTCGATTGCCCTGGCGTAATCGTCAGTATGACAGATCATATAGTGACCTTGAAGTGTGCTGTTATCTGTGGCCGTGACGTACGAATGCGTAGACATCACAGATTGTAGTGCAAATATTTACTGAAGTCCGCCCTCCGGACACGGATAACATCCCAGGCAACGTACGCTGGCGCAATTGAACAAACCAAATTATGCTAGTCCAAAGATCCTTCTTTGGGCTAAGCTAAAGGCTGTAAAATATGTCATAACACGATGCAAAACTCATTTCACAAATACAGTAACTATTTACAGATACGTGTAACATGATACAAAAATAACTACATATAACACCAAGGTGATTACCGACGCCTGTACGGCAGAGCAAGTATTGAAAGCATACCGCTTCCTCATTAAATAATGGATGTCGATCTGATTCACCCATGGCATGACACGTAGCGTAGAGCAAGATGTAAAACTACGTAAACAAATAGTACAGTAATGCCACTGATGTTGGGTAGTTCCCAACAGCCCATGGACCAAGGGCACCGACAGGGCTTGGTGGTGGAGAAGGCATTACCTACATGCAAAGACCCGATTTTTTAATGATCAATGCTGGACTAGACAGTAACATAGCTGTCATTTAATTAAAATTCTTAATCCTTCGACCAAAACTGTAAAAACAGTATAAAATTTAATTTCATATAACGGAACTTTCCTGTTGGATCTCTTAATATTAATTTATAAGTGTTGTAGCTACAGAACGAGCAGACGCAAGCAACTGCGTGACACAGGCGTCCCCTTAGTATTTACGGCATTTATTCGCCACAAGTTCTTACTCTTTGTACTCTAATCTTGAAGAGTACGGTGCGGTCTCTTCTCGGTTAATTGTTCCTGTGACCTCATTTAGGGCCTAGAAAATTAGTTACCTAGGGCGTCCGTGGAATCGCACCACCACGTCAGTCAACAACAATTCTTAATTATGTTTTAATTTCTATAACTATTTCTCTGGTGTGAATCATAAGGTTCGTCATCCCCATTGTGTTTATAATAAACTAGATTGGAGTTTGTATACTTGTCTAATACAATTATATGGTGGTATAGATATGTATAATTTATTACATAAAGAACAACTAAATGTTTCGGCCCTTTTCATTGGCCATCTTCAGGTTGATAAATGAGAAACATTGGTAAGCAGCGACACTCGACTTGTGTGTGTTGTACACAGAGGGGAAGTCAGGGGTGGAGTGGGTATGAGATCTCGCATGTGTTGTGTAGGAAGGGTGGTGTGGGTACATGTGTTCTGTTATATTTTATTCTAGGTTAATATATGGTATTATCTTATGTTAGTAGAGTTTATATGTACATGGACACTTGGCTTATAAAGTATATATACAGTGTGCATCTTATATAAATGTATTATTTATAGTTGTAGTCGGTTCCTTGATCTAAGCCTATATACAACAATGGTTACTTATAGTTGTAGTGGTTCCTTGATTTACCACTTCGTTATTATATTTACTATTATAACACTCAAGTTTTGGTTTCCATAATTTGTCACTTCAGTGTCTGATGTGAAAATTATTATAGGATGGAATAAAAGTGAGTTAGGTAAGGAACGTGAATTAGCAAATAGTAGTGTGGAACCACAACCTGCTTGTACAAGCAAAATTAAAATAAATTAAATTAAGGTAATGTTGATGTGAAGTTTGACGTAATTACTGTCCAATCACTGACCGCGGAAATTTCTCGAATTTGGTACGCGGAGGCGATAGAGATATCACGAATTGCAAGTGTAGACTAGAGGTTACTTCCTTTTTTGTGTGAACTAGTTACTGTGTGGGACTCCTGACTCAGTGTTCCCGTGTAACCTGTGTTAATTTTAATGTCGTGTAGTGTGTCGTAATATCATTCAGTTCATCTCACTTTGGTTAAGAAATCGTTTTTAAGTCCAATTTGGAAAAAGTCCAGTGACTGTTGAAAGAGGTGTCAGACTAAGTGGGCAACAATTATTAGTACCATTACTATTTGTACTGCGTGAAAGAGCCCACTGTATACATCGATAATGTGAAGTAATAAATTAGTTTCTTAGACACTGCCAGTTATAGTAAGAACCCAAATATCATTTAAATGACCCTAATGTCTAATTCACCATCGCTCCGGATCAGAAGGCCTGGTACTATTATGCAAAATATGGGGAAGACCTTCGACTGAAACAGTCTTTGAAATCATAGCACATCATTCAGAGGTTAAGTCTTTTATATTTTGTAAATTTTTATTGTGTGATTGAATAAATTATTAAATGTCCAAACACCAAAGTGGTGTAAATGCACCATCTTGTACCTAACTGCCTGTGCCCCTGGCCTATGGACCATTATGACATAGTGCTTCTTCCAGCAGGTTCATAGCTTCTTCCACAGTGAGCTCTCCAAAGAGTGCAATCTCGTGCTTCCTCTTTGAACTTTCAGTATCTCTCTTTTCTTTAAGATCATCCAGTAGCTACTTGTGTCTTCTTCTTCATCGTCCTCACTTTATTTCTGTGTTGCCTTCAATAATGTGGTTTATTGATAAAGTAAAATATGAAAATTTTTCCATGCAGCGGCTCGTTAATGGGCTATTTGATCACGATGTTCAAAGTATAACAATTAATAATATTACTGTGGATAAACATATTAACAAAACTCAAAGTATAAGAAAATTTAATAAATTATCTATATCTCAATTTGCAGTTAATCTCAGCTATGAAAATTGGGACAACGTTTTTATAGAGGAGTATGTTAATACAGTTTTTAACAACTTTCTTAACACATACTTGAGAATTTTTAGCTCCAGCTTCCCATTACAGAAAGTATACAGTACACATAATAACAAACCCTGGATTACAACAGGAATAAAAACCTCATTCCAGCATCAAAAAGAATTTTATTTGATCAGTAAAGATAGTAACAATTCTAAATTAAAGGAACACTATAAATCTTATTGCTTAAATTTGTCTAAAGTAATTAAACCTGCAAAACAACTTTATTACAGCAATAAGATTTTTAAGTCCAATAATAAAATAAAAACTACCTGTGATATTATAAAAATGGAAACATGCAAAAACCATACAAAGAAAGGTACTCAATTCATAAATATGGATGGAAACTTAATTACTAATCAACAATCAATTACAAACTCTTTCAATAACCACTTCTTAACAGTAGCTGACAAAATAACTAGTAACATTAAAAATGATAAAACTTCATTAAATTGCAACATTCCCATACATTGTCTTCATAAAAACTTTAAACTCCCCTGTTCAAACATGAAACTAAAATATACAACACCTAAAGAAATAGAAAAAATGATCAAATTACTAAAATCCAAAAACTCTTATGGGTATGATGGGATTCCTATGAAAATTCTAAAAGTAAGTACACTTTTCATCACATCTCCTCTAACATACATATGTAACAAATCACTTTCAGCAGGTATTTTTCCTTCCTGATTAAAATTTTCTGAAATAAAGCCCTTACATAAAAAGGAGACAGAACAGATATAACCAATTTTAGACCTATCTCTTCACTTACACCCTTTTCAAAGATTTTGGAAAAAGTTATATATACAGAATTGTACCAACACATCAACCAAAACCATATATTAGCAACCGAATAATATGGCTTCAGAAATAATTCTTCAACTGAAAAAGCCTCCTTCCAACTAATAAATGAAACATTACTAGCACTTAATAACAAAGTAACAGTTGGTGGAATATTATGTGACTTAGAAAAAGCATTCGACCCGTAAATCATGATATATTGTTGTCTAAATGTGAATTTTATGGAGTCAGGGGGAAACCAATGCAATACTATGATCATACCTCAGTGATAGATGTCAGAGTACTAATAAATAATAGATCTTCTAATACTACTACTTTTGCAGATTGGGGCAAAATAAGACACAGTGTTCCTGAAGGTTCAATACTTGGTCCTTTGTTCTTCTTAATCTATATAAATGACCTTCCAAATAAAATAGCTGACTTATTGAGACCGATTCTATTTGCAGATGACACAAGCATAATAATTACAAATCCTAGTCCCTCAAAATTTAAAGAAGATATTAACAATATAATTGATAATATGAATGACTGGTTCAGAGGTAACACATTATCATTAAACTTTGATAAAACCTAGTTTTTACAATTAGGACTAAAATAGTTATGAAATTAATATGAAAATAAATTGTGACAATAAAGTGATTAACAAGACTAAAAATACTAAATTTCTTGGATTAAATATAGATAGTTCCTTGCCATGGAAAAACCATATTTATCAAATGATGATTAAACTAAGCAAAGCATGCTATGCAATTAGCTATGTCAAACATTCTATGTCCCAAGATACACTTAGGATAATTTACTTTTCATATTTTCATTCCATCCTATCATATGGCATAATTTTCTGGGGTAATTCTGCATAAAGCTCTAATATTTTTAAAATTAAATAAACAATAATTACTATAATTATGAATGCCAGAAATAGAGTTTCTTGTCGTCAGTTATTCAAGAATCTAAAAATTCTATCATTAAAATCACAATATATTTTTTCCCTTTTATTATTTGTTGCCAAAAATAGAGATTTATATGAATCAAATTCAGAAATTCATATTATTAACATTAGATTTAGTTCTGATTTACATACTCCAACTGCAAAACTTAACAACTTTCCAAAAAGGTCCCTTTTATTTTGGAATCAAAGTTTTTAATCGTCTTCTTACTAGCATCAAAAATACATCTCATGACATAAACCAATTCAGATCTGTTTTAAAAATTTTCCTTCTTACAAATTCATTTTACTTGTTGGAGGAATATTTTGATTGGAATTCCAATAAAGATCTTGGCTCAGTGTAATCACTTTAAAAGTAAACATCTAAATATGTTTACATGTAACATAACTCAATACCATTCTATATTGTTACTTTTAATTTGAATTCTTAACTTTTAGGTATATTTATATAAATACACATATATCTAGATGTAGTGACAAATTCAACTTCCAATTGGACTTTAAATTTTGTATTGTTATTTATTATATTGTATTATGTGGTTGTCCATATATTGTAAGTTGTGTTGTAAATTGTAATCTGTAACCGACCTGTCCTATGTTACATATGTGACTGAATGGATGAACAAATAAACCAAACCAAATCAAATCAAACCAAACCAAACCAAACCAAACCAAACCAAGGCAGTTCCAACTCAATATGTAACCATTGCAGTTAGCCTTCCTCCGTTTTCTTGCATGTAGGATATTGCTTTCCACCTTGACCATAAGTAATACTCTATTTTTCACACGACCGGTCTAACTGATCTTCTCCATCCTTTTCCAGCACCACACATCAAGACTTTTCTGGTATTTCTGATCTACTTTACATAGTGTCAAAGTTTGAACAATATAAAAAACTATGCTCCAAATGGAGCACTTTACTAGTTTCTTCAGTATATTTAAGTCCAGTTTGCTCATGAAAAGGTTTTTATTTTTGCTAAAGGCTGCTTTTGCCATGAAAATCCGGTATTTAATTTTACGTGTACATCTTGCATCATTTATTGCCATGCTACCCAAATAGCTGAAATATTCCACATTATCCGATTCTTTGATCTGGGAATGGTTTCCTTGAGATTATCATTACCTTAGATTCTTTCACGTTCTTGTCCACTTTCTAGCATATTTCAATTGCAATTTGTTTATCAAACATGCTCTGTAGTACCGTTTTTTCCTTAGCCAATAGTAAAAGTACATCTCACACTGCGATTTACTTGTTCTCCTATTTTGAAGCCCTCAAACCTTTGAAAAGCTTCCTTGGCAAGGTACTCGCTCTATAAGTTGAACAGAATTTGTGACAAACATCATCCTTGTCTAACTCTTCTTCTAATCTTCTCATTTCTTGTCTCCCCTTGATCTGTTCGAACTTAAACACTCTGATCCAGGTACAGTTTTCTGATCAATCTACTTTCGTGTCAGTTGGTAGCAGTTTTCGTTAAGATCTGCCTTAATTTTGGTCCTTCTACACGGTCAAATACCTTCTAACACTATATGAATCAAACAAACAATTTTTAATCTATGTCCAAAGTGACCTCTACAGCTACCGGTAGAAGAAGTTGGACGAGGAAAAGTGAAGTGAAGAGCAGGAGTGTCCTAAGTTCGTTCTGAAATCATTCTTAGCATCCCAGTCACTTTCCTAGTTCCTTTTCCTCTTCTAAATCCAAACTGATCTTCTCAAAACACATATTCATTTTTCTTTTCGTCCTTTCTTCTAAGTATCCTCACTACTATCTTTGCTGCTTATGTGATGAGGCTGATGTGCAATGGTTGCTGTATTTTGCAGCTACAGGCTGGTTCTCTATGACAATAATTGTAACTTCAAAGAAAGCCTTGGTCCACTCTCCAGTTTCGTTGACGTTGTTGATCATTTATGCCATTAGCTGGAAATCATCTTCTCCCAACAGCACTTAGAGTTCCTATCCCTCCTCGGGTTGATAGCTTTTTCCACTTGACTGTACAAGATTTGAGGGTATTTTTCGTCTGTGTCTACTTCCTCTTCAGTTTCGACTCCTAGGTTTTTTGGTCGGTAAGTTCGATCATAGAGCTCTATAAAATAACTCTCCCAAATTTGCAATACATGTCTCTGATCGTCTTTTATATTTCCTTGAGGATCACCGATACCAAGAATTTGAATTTCATGAGCTTCTTTTGTAACCGAGTTCGTTTTTCTTCATGCACATTAAAACATTATGCCCTATTTTTTGAAATTCCACACTCTCCTCACATTTGCTCTCAAGATACAGGCACTCCCTAACATACGTAACGGTTGCATTAGCGGAACTTTACAAAAGTCGAATTTTACGTAAGTCGAAATTTCCCTAAATTCAATTAATTTCTTTTATTTCACGAGCAGAGAAAATTACAAAAGTGTGCTTCGAAATGTACAATAAAAGGATTAAGACAAGTGCCAGTACGTATTTTTGCCGTCCTAGTCGGGTCCTTCATTTATTTCCTACAGGATGCACAACACGTTCCTACGATTTTTTTAAGTTTGCACCGGCCGGGAAAAATGTACGTACAGTCGAAAGTCGGGGAGTTACTGTATTACTTCTTGGTCTTGTCTGTATTTCTTTTCAATGCGTTCCTCAGTTTCCGCAGCTGTTCCTTCTTTCTTCTTTCTGACATTCTTCCACTTCCTTTATTTATCTATTTTGCTGGTCACTTCCTGTGTAATCCATGACCTACTGCCCTCATCCCGACTTTCCCAACCAAATACTTCACTGTACCTAAAACAAATTTTTTGATATTGTTCCATTGTACTTACAAATTCACACAGTCACAGTCGACTGTACTGAGTCCTTATATTCCTCATACCGAACATACCATTCTAATACTACCCACTTGCAGTTAATACACCATTAATCTCACGGCGAAATTTGTTTCTCTCTCCCGCACCGTCCAATAAGAGTTTTTGTATACACGTAAACACGCTTTTAAATGAGACTTGGATTGTGTTTGTTTTAGAACTTTAAAGTGTGGTGAACCAGATAAAATGTAAAAGTGTAGATAATTATATATTAGGGATTACAACATTACTGTGGCAGTTCTGAGGTGTAGAAATATTATTTTGTTCAAATTGTAAGTATGACAACACAGCGGAAGTGTCACGTTGTGTTTATTCTCACAGGGTTTGATCTCGTTCATCTCCCTGTGTTCTCTAACTGTTCTCAGACCAGTTTTCCCCGGGGACGCATTAAGTTTCCAATTTCCAAGAGGTGGCGAAGTTAGATGTGAATATATTGGCATTTCTTATATAGTTAAGCGAATGCTATCGGTCTCAGTATATTGCTTCCTTTTTTATTTCTTGAAGAACACAAACTCACATTAGGAGTGTTAAAACATGTTTGTCCAAAGTTTTCTTTTTTTCAGTTTATTTGCAACCGCCCAACATTCGGTTTATTGCAGTCGTTCAGATGTCCCACCTGTTCTTTTAAATAGTAAATTTCTTGGCGGTGATGGAGGAAAAGTGTTCGGTCACGGAGGAAAATGCTGCTGTGGATTGCACCATACAGTCATGATAATGCACAGTACAAACAGATAGAGTTGTTTCTTACTAACGCCACAGATAACGTTATCTCTCCAGAAAGGAACTTTGTGCTTCCTGCTTAGTGTACCTTCAAGTTATATTTCTTACCGTAATTGAAATGGAGGTTTTCATGGAGCGTTCTCAAAATGAAAAATGTTTGACGAGAGAGGGAGTTTAAAAACTTCTCGAAGGAAAAATACGCCAACATTTTGAACGTATTTTTTATCTGAAATGCCCAATATATCCTCCAAAAACATTTACTATACTTGAAATATTTTACATTTTTAGTGGATCTCTGCTTCTGATTTTAGGCTACCTAAAATTGAAACCGAAATAATTATTATAAACACAGGCAGAACAGACTTGGGTTGAAGCTTAAAATGATCTGACCACAGAGTGCATACCGTCACAAGAGCTTCCCCCAGACATATGGGAGCCGCGGGCAAGCTAATAATTTGGCGCCCTTTTAAAACGATATTCTTTAAACTTCTACGGCCCAAGACAGGGTTGGCGAAGCGTTATGAGGGCCCATGCTTAACTGGCCGATAATTTTCGGAATAAATCTTTTGCATGTGGAAACCTGAGTTTACTAGCAACACACTTCTTCCTGCTCTTTCAGTAATGTCTCAGCACCCCTTAGATGTTGGGGGAAGCTGCCCGGCTGACCAGTCCCTTAGTCCGGCTTTGACCGTCACGGCATTATTATTATTATTATTATTATTCTTTTATAACTTGTGTTTTTTTAATGTTTGTTCTGTCTGTATATTGTCCTTTTTTATCTGTTGGTCTCTTGGCTCTTGAATCAGCAAGTTAGTAAACTGTTATTATTATTATTATTATTATTATAATAAAATGAAAGTTTTTGGACAGGAAGGCACGTTCAGAACAAAAAATAAATATTTTAAATGTATCTAGCGTAAATATGGTAATTGTGCCTAAGTCCGACACTGTGCCTATTTCCGACAGTCGCATGTTAGGCATGTAGTTAGTATTTTGACCGACATGTCGCAGCACTAATTGGAGTAGGTGTTCGGGTTGACT
>Ga0123355_10014431_pt1 | contig 12361 bp, 9 predicted proteins | sample TergutEmb28metaG_3_FD_89872 | JGI IMG/M metagenome (GOLD analysis project Ga0123355, IMG submission 89872) | Embiratermes neotenicus P1 segment gut microbial communities from Petit-Saut dam, French Guiana - Emb289 P1 | ecosystem: Host-associated > Arthropoda: Insects > Digestive system > Gut ...
AATAATAATAATAATAATGGGGTATTATAAATAAAGAATCTGGAAGAAATAAAAAAAGAAGTGAAATACAAGCTCTAATCGTTGAAAGTAAAAAATCAATGATCAACAAATTATTGCTGAAAATTTTAATGAGTATTTTGTTGCTATCGCAGAAAATGTTAAAAGACAAAGAAAAAATAATTTTATTAATGATGATAACAATAGTGTAGATAATCATACTCATTTCAGGGAACAAGCTTTTAATATACCTTACCCAAACATGGACAGTAAATGTACATCAACAAAAGAAATTGAAGGAATTACAAAATCCCTCAAAACAAAAAACTCGTATGGGTACAACGAAATACCCACAAAGATCCTAAAATTAAGCGGCCCTTTTATACACTCTCCAATTCCCTGATAGATTACAAAAACACAATAATAAAACCTCTACATAAAAATGATGATAGGTGTGACATATCTAAATATAGATCTGTATCACTCTGAACATCATTCTCAAAAATATTTGAAACACTAACACAGAGAAGGATTTCAAAACACCTCACCAAATATAATATATTAAGCACTGAACAATATGGTTTCAGATTAGGGTTGAGGACTGATAATGCAACCTATAAACTAACAACTGAGATGTTAAATGCTATGAACTATAAACCACTGGTAGGAGGGATTTTTTGTGATTTAGAGAAAGCATTTGATTGTGTTAATGATATCCCATTATCTCAAATGAAATTTTATGGAATTAGTGACAAGGATCTTACACTATCTTATCTGGATAACAGATATTGTAGAACAGCAATATGTAATGAGGCAAGAACAGTAATAAAGTTTCAAACTGGGCTAAAGTAAGACATGGAGTGCCACAAGGTTCCATTTTGGGACCTCTACTCTTTCTTTTATATATAAATGACTTATCTAAGATTATAAATAAAACTTCAGCACCTATAATTTTTGCTGATGATACTAGTATTTTACTTGCTCACTCTAATCTAATAGATTTTAACAATAACATTCACATACTTTTTACAACTTTAAATAAATGGCTGAGAGCTAACCAATTATCTCTAAACTTCAATAAAACAAACTATGTACACTTTACAAATAAGAGAAATATGACAGTTAACTTAAAAATAGGCTTTAACAATAATTTTATCACCAACAGCTCCTACACAAAATTCCTGGGGGTGACAATGGATAATACTCTGTCTTGGAATAATCGTATTGATTTACTTGTGAAAAAATTAAGTATAGCTTGCTATATAATTAGAAATGCCAAAACATACATGTCTGCCTCATCATTAAAAACGATTATGCTTTTTTTCACTCGGCTATGGGCTATGGAATTATATTTTGGGGAAAATCATTGCACAGTTATATAATTTTTAGAATATAAAACAAGGCAATTAGAATCATGGAAGGATGTGGGAACAGAGTTTCGTGTAGAAATTTATTTAAGTAACTACAAATTTTGCATTTGACATCACAATATATGTTATCTTTATTAATGTTCGTGGCTCAAAACAAATTTTTTTTAAACAAACAATGAAAATCATAATATAGACACTAGACAAAGGAATAATTTATACCTTCCTCAAGCAAACTTAACCATTTATCAAAAAGGAGCTTATTATTCAGGGATAAAAGTTTTTAATAATCTACCCTTGGAGATTAAAATTGTTGCTGGTAACCAAAAAAAGTATAAAATTTCTCTGAAAAAATGTTTATACACCTATTCTTTCTATACATTGGAAGAGTACCTTAGTCATTCATGAATTATGTACTATATTACAAGATTCCTTATTATAGTGGTACACTGATTTAAGATTCTGTCTATGGGCATTATGTTAATACTCATGGATTGTTTTTAAGTTTCTGTCTAAGTACATTATGTACATACTCATTGATTGTATATTCCGAGCTGATCACATTTCTTTGTATAAACTTGATTTGACTTATTTCTGTATTATAATCACAAATTACTTGGGATAAATATTCCTTCTCTTTACTTACAAGTCTGTATTATAAATATGTTAGTATATATCCAACCACTATCTGTAACGAAAAATTCCTACTTAAAGAGCACCTCTAATTCTTTCTAACTTACCCCACTATTTTTATTTTTACTTTTACTTTTAATTTTTATTTGTATCCTTATTATATTTTATTACACAAAACAATCCGTATCTTATTATATTTATCATATTAAATAACCACGCGACTGTTGTACAAACTTGTGTTGATGTCACCCCTTAATCCCAACAAATATGATGATTTCCATATCCATATGGATTATGTAATCCTGTACGTATTTACGGAAGGAAAATAAATGATATGATATGAAATTACTATTATATGTATTTTATTGTAGTGACTCATTCTGTACTGTGTCTGTTGTTATTTATCTATCATGCAAATGGGAAACCTAATCACTGTAAAAAATACAACATCTTTGAGGATAGATAACAAAGATATAACTAATCGAAAAACACATATTTCTTATCTATTGCTGAATCACTTAATTCAGGAAATAATAAACATACTAATATAAGAGAACCTAACCCAGTAAGCTATCTAATAAATAGCTTCCACTGACCTTTTCCTAAAATAAGCTGGCATTATGCATCCACCTATGAAATTGAAAATATTATTAAATCCTTAAAATCCAAAAATACCAGTGGATATGATGAACTTTCGACTCGAATACTAAAATTAAGTGCACCATACATTATATCTCCGCATACATATATCTGCAATGCAACTTTAAATACCGGTATATTTCCTGATAGGTTAAAATATGCCACTAATAAACCAATTTTTAAAAAAGGTGATGATCAAGATATAGGCCAATATCTTTGCTTACCTCCTTTTCAAAAGTTATCAAAAAACTTATATATGCTAGACTTCTTGACCATATAACTACTAATTCTATTTTAGTTAATGAACAATACGGATTTAGAACTCGGTACTCAACTGAACATGCCTCCTTTTAGTTAATAAATAACATTTTAACCGCTACGAACAATAACTTAAAAACAGGAAGTATCTTCTGCGACCTTCAAAAAGTTTTTGTGTGAATCACAAAATACTATTGGATACACTAGAATTCTACAGTATTGCAGGAACACTTAAAATACTAATTGAATCCTATTTAACCTGCAGATATCAGAAAGTAATAATAATAATAATACTAATACTAGTGGCTCTTCAAAATGGGAATTGATCAAAAATGGTGTACCCCAAGGTTCAATTCTTGGTCCCTTGTTTTTCCTTCTTTATATAAATGACCTACCAAAAATAATTACCAAAAATAACAGTATGGTTCTCTTCACTTATGATATGTCTATTAATAACTGATTCTAATGATTTAGATTTCAATATTAATATTAATCAATCTTTCCAAAACATAATCGCTTGGTTTAACAGCAATTTACTCATACTGAACTTCAATAAAACCCACTATGTGGAATTTAGAACAAAAAATTGCTATCAGCTTAAAACTAAAGTTAAATATGAACACACAAATACTTCAAATTCCACTAAGACCAAATTTTGGGGGCTAATTATCGACAAGACACTGTCTTGGAATCAACATATTGATCAGACAGCAACCAAACTATGCTCTGCTTGTTATGCTTTATGAAATCTAAAACATACTGTACCCCAATCTACACTAAGCTCTTCCCATTATAAGGCAATATACATTTCACATCTCTCCCATGCATACCATATGACCTCTCCATGTCATTCTCCTTGATCTGCTCACCCCAATAATATGTGACAAGAAGTAAAAAGCTGTTCCTAATTAAGCAACTTTCTCAGAGTCCTGTTACTTCGCCCTTCTCAGGTCCACATATCTTACCACCACATCCACTTATTATGTAAGATCAGGTTTCGTATCTACACCACTTAAATATTATGGCCACCATTCCATAAAACACAGAAAACGAACTACAGTTTTGTATATTGCAGTCTTTATTACTGTATGTCTTTATACAGTTTCAGTACGGAATTCGGTAATAATGGTTTACTTGTTCGTCATTGATTTTTCTTAGATGAATTATGACTATGCTGGTTAGTTTCAGTAGCGCAAAAATCATCAACGAATTGTGGTACCATATTTCTTTTCTGTGATACTTGGAAGTACTTAACACTAACTTACCGTATTTCATGTTAGTCCACATTGACAACAACTTTGTTTTCATTTTTCCATCACCTTCTGCACTACCATTTTCTTCAACTAGCTCGCGTGAATGTGCACTGCAATCACCCGATTCACGCTTCGTTCTATTTCTAACTTGAGCATTCATTTTCTTTCCATATATTCCATTATTCTAAACAGCAAGGTTACATTCCACAACTTCACCGACTCGCTAACCGCCCCTAGTATAAATAATGTAGTATGGGTATCATTAATCATTGCCTCGTGCCACAACACAACCATGGATTATCATCTCTCAGCAAATCCAACCACGGAATACCAACCACAGTCATTTGTCAGTGGTACCCATGGCCAGGTTTCATATTATATATATAGTAAATAACTCTTATACCTGTAGAATGTCATATGGGATATCATAATCCCAAAACTACTATCTAAACTAAAACTACATTTACCAATAAACATGACAATTTCTGACATTTTTTTTCCCCACAACTTACACTCTTCTTCAATTTATTGGTGAACAGATCATGTGTTGAATTTCAAGTTTTACTTAAATTATATTACTTTAAAAAACTACACACACACACCACATAATGTTTACACATTTACAAGTCCTACATATGTAATAACTAGGAATATATCAAACATAACCTGATTTCTAAGGGTCGTATTTACATACAGGCACAGAGTGGTTACATATTTAGAGACCAGCGCTTCACCAATGTTAATGTCCATGCACAGCATAAAAAATACAGTACAATAGAAACAACAAACTCCGGAAATATACTTACCAACAGAAGAATAAGTGATAATGCAGTATTGGTATAGGAAATACAAAAGTCATGAGCACATTAAGTGGAATTAATTGCAGCTGTGAGGTTGTGCAGAAAGATAAGTCCGTTGCAATGGGTGCTTTTTCACTAAATGGGCATGACAGTTTGTACAGCACATTAGCAAAGAATGCAGTACTTACGGTTCCCACTTTAGCCCAAAAATCAACCAATATGCAATCTACATACTTCCATTACCCTGTTGGCCAACAATACAGTTCCGGCTCTCTTGTTTGGAGACAGTATGACATGCCACTCCAAGCAGGCACTTCATTTCTTCGTTGAAACTCTCATCATTCACCACAAAGTAAATCACTCTATTTGCAACATGCATCATGTTTTGACACATTCATGTGAGTTCTTCAAATACATCTCTATTTCACATTCCCCACCTTCTGTTAATAGTGGCACTAATGCATACACACAAGTCACTGCATTTGAGCTGTTTCTCCTTCACAAGGAATTCAGTCACTGTACAATGGCAAACATATGTCACTGACAGCCACATATTTTCATAATACACTTCAGATACTCTATGAAGAGGCACATGCACCCAACATATATTCACACAAAAGAGACTGTCTGCTCACAGCTGAGACCTGTGTATAAAAAAAAAAAAGCAGAGAATAAAATTACATTCATTCGCTTGTGTCCTTCATTGTAATAACCATGCTAGCTGATTTGTGATTCATATTACAGGTACACACTAAAGTGTATGCAGTCAATTACATATGGGTGTCAATTCAACGAAATAAATGAAATAAAGCAACGAAGATTAATAAGTCATTAAATAAGGGTGGAATAGAAAAACAGTATTCAAATAACAGCACGTGTTAATTTAATTCTGAATAAACAATACGCAAATTTTGGGGCATAAGACCCATTATAAGATACTGTTAGTTCTATGAACACAGAATTTTATTCTTCACATAGCAATAACATAAATCACTTACCATATAAGATAACTCAGAAAACTGAAGAATTTCAAATTTTCATGGCTTCTGCTTCCTTTGCTGTCTGTCACACAGCAGTAGTGGTTTAGGCTCGTATTTGACCTTCATAAATTCATTATTCATTAAACAATGTCAGGAAAATATTCTAAAATATTTACAGACAAGTCACAAGAAAATTGTACAATCACGTGATTTTAGAATGACAATTATTATCGAACAAAGCACTTATACATATGATATAATGATAACATTCTCTTACCTTGTAGGTGCTAACCTGCTGAATATGCAACAAAGCACGCAAGGCACTGTGATATTTAAATACCTGTCTCACATAACATGGCCATTAAATATAAGTTATGCGACAAAATTCATTAAAATTAATACAAGCCTGTGATTGGTTGACAGCACTTTTGCCATCTGTAGTGAAAAATGTGAAGTGCAAACTATGTCGCATCAAAATATGTCACTACAAGACGCTATGTTTCCTCCCCACCCAATCCACTTCCGAAGGGGTGGTGCCAGGTTACTGGGTGATAGGCAGCCAACAGTTCTATTCAGTGTAATGGCCTCAGCTTCCGGGTCGAAATGTGCAAGAAAGTATATTGACCATTCATGATTACACCACTATGGTGTGTCGGACACCAGTTACCCAGTAACTGGGCGCCACATCCAAGAATGGACAATTCTATTACGAGACTGTTTGCTACTACCATACAAGTGCCTTTAAAGAGAGGTCCTGAAAGCACTTAAAAAAGTAAAGTTGTATACGCTGCGCACCACTAGGTCAAGAAATGGGTAATTCCATGCAATGTCAATAAAGCTAGGTGCATATTGAGGCTGCGGTAACATAGGTGACATAACACAAGATATAGGATATAACGCCTATGCTACAGACTGGACGATCGTAAGTGCTGATCTCACCAGGGTAAAAAGATTTTTCTCCTCTCCAAAACGACCAGACCGGCTCTTAGGCCCATCCAACCCTCCATAAATGGATACCAAGGTCTCTTTCCTTGGAGGCCGAGGTATGAGGTTAACCACTCGCTTCCATCTAACGCCAAAGTTACGAATGGGTGGAGCTACAACTTCACTCCTCCTGCATGTCTTGGTGTTTAAAGGGACAACTTTACTTCTTACTTTAAAAGGGCAAGGACTAAAGGAAATGAGACAGCAGGAAAAGTGCACCTTTCCTGCACACAGACTTCAGGAATACCAGAAGTTGTGACTTTGCCCTCCTTGGCCTGCAGTCCCGTGAAAGGTTCTGTGTTTCTTACAAAGAACTAGTGAGCCTGCTACACTCTTGCTATAGGTCTGGGCTGAGTCACTATCAACTTACACAGTTTGTTACAGCTTTTATTCATGAACAAAAATTGAGGTCCAGATTTCACTGAAATATCTTGAATAACTCCTTAAACAAATTTTGCTACCAGCAATTCACATTTATGAGGAATTTATTACTTGCTGCCTACTTACATACACATTATATATAATACAAAATTCCCATACGTTGCAATGGAGATATTTATGTTACAGTAACTGTCCACCATCCAGACTCATGAATCCAGCAAGAAAATATATAATAAAAAATCCACAATTAGATAAACTTCATGTGACATATACAGACTTCACTGCAGCACTTTGGTATATCAGAAGATACCTATAAAAATATAACTTGACATATTTATTAAGCCTTATTTGTCATTCAAACTTATCAGATGATTGTAATGCAAGAAATCTAATTTTCCTATGTGCCATGAAGTGTTTCAAACCTCACCATCCTATGCGATCCAAGCATTACGACAATGGAGCCAACATGCACAATGGCATTCATCTCTACTGCCCACCATACCTGTACTAGCAGATACCCTTAATGAGCTGTCAGTCAGTACCAACATTCATGTGCACTAAATGCCTGATTCACACACATTATTAAACAGAAATATGAACAAAGCAGCTGCTATCATAAATTAAACCCATGGCTACAATACATAAAATTAGAGCTTATATTTGCATGTATAAACTCCAATCAACAAGTTTTGTGTTCAGTGTCTGCAAATGCTTAATGACAACTTCTGTTGTTACTACATCCCCTTCATTTCATTTTTCATTACAACACAGTAAATAATAATGAACAGCCTTTAAAGAACATGCATATTAACTTCTGAATTTCAATTTAATTCTAATCAGCATTTGGCATATACCCATTGCTGACTAATTAGTTCACATAATCAGAATTAATTCAGTTTACTTGTTCATGAAACTCTGCTTTTGGTACCATGTAACTTTTCAGAAAATTGTATACATGTGGCCAAATTTCATTTGAAGTATTTCCCCTGAAATCTTTCAAAATTCCTTCCTTTCTGTAGAATTCCAATACTGGATTAATGCTGTCTGAATAGACCTGTAGTCTCTTCCTAACAGCTTCTGGCTGGTCATCAGGTCGTTGAATTAAATCTTCCCCTGTCACATCATCTTTCCCCTAGAATAAGAAATACAAGAATATTAAATGAAATTTCTGTATGAATTGTGTGTGCATGCCACCAAGTCTGAGTATGTTTAATAATAATGCTGGTTCAAACTGTAGAGGTTACACAGCATCAGGTGTGAAAGTGACTGTGTATTACAAACAGGAAAATGTGGAAATAGTTCTGACCCATCATAAAGCATTAGTCTTCACCTGCTTCAAAGGACTGAGAAAAACCCTACTCATGACACATGACCTCTCAGTTAGAAAGCCACTTGCATGTAAAGAGTGCTAACAACACATCCATCAAATTTAGTTGCTTCCAAGTGAATGAAGCAGTGACAGCTGGTCAAAAAATAAGTTTACTTGGAACATAACTAAAAATCCTCCACTGAATGTGACCAGGCTATATCAAAAGAATTCATCATTGATCAATTACTGTCTGTATCCAGCACACAAGACACATCTTTGAGGCCACAAATTTGAATAAAGTCATATGGTAGAAATATCTACAATATAATAGCTGACAACACAGGCCATGGACTCTTATCAACAGGAAATACACAAGCTTGACCCACGACATGAAAAATGCCTTTTGATTGGGACTACATATGTTAATAAGTAATGAGCAAGTGGTATAATTAAATCTGAACTGTATTTATTACAGGTCAAATAATTTAAATAACTTTTCAGAAATACGTTGGCGTTATATATGTGACACCATAAGAAGAACCTTCAAGAGTAAAAAAATGAAAAACACACAGCTGAAATTTTATGTAGTAGCAGCACTACCAAACATTACTATACAAAATGAATGTGGAACAACAAAAGCAGCAGACAAAATACAATTAGTAGAGGTGAGACGGCATACTGAAACAGGTTATCGGTATGAACTGAAACGTATCTGAGACTTGAGGCAACTTTCAAAGAGATGTGATAAGTCTGTGAAGCTGGGACATGCAACCTTAAATGGAGAGTAATATTCCAAAGAGCTCTGAAAATGTATTTTATCACAACTTATAAAAACGTATTTTAATGAACAGTGGTAGAAACTGTACTGTCATAACACATCTGCAAAACTCTGATTTTTCTAGTCAAAGTCTCTCCATCTGAAGAGTACATAGACACAAGCACTTGGTACTGTACCAAAGATGTTAATAATGACAATGTTATCCACCACCACTCTTGGAATAAAAAAGAGCTTAAAAACCAAAGAAAAAAGCCAATTCATATCAAATAATGTTTCTGATGATTGTACGTTACAATAAATATGATTATTATATTGGACACTGTCCATCGCCTTGGGTCGTCCCACACATTTTGGTAAGTATATCTCTTTCTGTCTTCAGCTAACAGTTCCAGTTTTTATAGGTGTGCTTTAAAAATTCCCACATGATGGACAAAGGCTAAAATAGTAATCAAGTTTACTGTATCACACCGTCATCATACTCATTACTCTTAGCACAAGTAATTATTCTAAAGAACAGATTAACTTCCAATTTCATTTTATAAACCAATCTTTCCTACAATGCAAAGCACCTTACCATAACCTTTGGTGGACTGTATTCCATGTTATATATCCGACCACTTCGTTCATGGATCCATCTTCCTTTAACTCTCTCAATTATAATGTCAAAGGGTACTATAAGGTTAAGAGCTGCATCTATTGGCTCATTGGCAAATAACTCTTCAGCTTGTTCCTTGGTTCTTGGGAAGCCTATGAATGCACAGAGTGAATTACTTGTAACCATGTGTCACATCTTGACAAAGAACAGCTTAGTGTCTATTGCTGTTTTCACGGATTACAACTCTCTTGGTGAGGTTTAAGTCAATCCATTTGACTCCCAACAGTTAAAATATCTAATATACAAGGTGGTTCAAATATGACCGGGACTGATTTGTGTGTAAACAAGCCGCAGTCAGTCCCGGTCATATTTGAACCACCTTGTAATATGAAAAAAATAGTTTTTAATTAAATTTGGCTGGGATGGATATTATTCATAAAGAATGTGATGATCTGTCAATTGTGCAAAGTCATTTTTTGCATTTGCAGCTACCAAATATTTTGTTCACTACTGTTTCTAAAACCAACGATATTTAATCATGACTACACCTCACATTAACCAAGACCACAAATCCACAAACATACGAACTGATAGATATTTTGCTGAAACTGTCAGCGTTTATTCCACTCTTGTACTTGCATGACACATATTCTCCAATGTGAAAAATGTGTCCCAATCAGTAAAGAATGGTGCACTATCATATTACTGATTCCAGTGTAATTAACATGTGAACTGTTCAGGCAGTATAAAAACCAGTACCAAACAGCCTACAATTCTGGGAGTATAAACAATTTCTTTTATATAGTTTTACAGACATTTAATATCCAGTGACAATCATATGATTTTTCAAATATATTAAACAACTTAGTAATAACCTGGTGTGACACGTTTAAAGTTCTTTGCCCCTTTCTCAACCCACAAGCTTGAAAACCACCACTGTGAGCTGTCCGGAACTACTTATGCAGTCTATTCACAGTTAGCTAACTTGCACATCTACATACCAGCACCTCTATCCACAATCTGTGGACATTCCATCATACATTTATCTCAGTAATTAACCAACTTGATGCACAAAATTTTGTTGTACAATAAGTTTATTTCATGCCTCTACATATTTCGAGCACATGTGCTCATCATCAGGAGGTCAAAATTGTATTATACAGCCTCTGGTATCATCACACCTATAGGTGGCTGTCCCGTGCACAGGTTCCTCTCTCAACCTGTGCACGGGATGGCCACCTACAGGGTAATGTGATGATACCAGAGGCTGTACAATACAATTTTGACCTCCTGATGATAACCACATGTGCTCGAAACATGTAGAGGCATGAAATAAACTTATTGTAAAACAAAATTTTGTGCATCAAGTTGGCTAATTACTAAGATAAATATACTGAAATGCACGGTCAGCAAAACATAAAAAAAAAATCCCATCCTACATTCACATGGCATCCACACAACATAGTGTCACATACACATGTAGATAAATTACGCCATCAATATCAGTAACAATAAATTCAAATTTAGAAACCAAGTACTACCTCATGCGACAAAACTTCCACAAAACTAAGCACAAGAATTTTGCTCTTCTAAATGTCATTATACAGACATTTTGCTGCACAATGTGTCATCGCATTCCAGACACTTGTGCTGCCCGCTCAGCATATTACTACATTTCAATCACATACAAAAACACCTCATTAATACTTCTCACATTTCAGATTTGTTAATTTTTCAGTATTAACACCATCTTCTGGCAAATATTTTCCATGAACTATATAATACACACAACGTATTCAACCTGTTCTTAAAACTAACAACCTAGTAAAATATACAGCATTAAAAGTCACCTTGAGCTCTATGTGAAGTCACCTGTTTTGACTGTCACATTATGTATGCAACATGTATTCTGACATCATTTTATGAACAACTGTCTAATCACAAGAGAAACTACATCTTTCATTAGCAGAACACTGCAATAGCTGACATAGCAAACCATTTCCAGTTCATTGTTTAAACTTGCTTACTAAAAACCTTACACTACCTGCAGTGTATTAAAAATGCATGGAACCCAACTCACGGCTAGGGATCCCATTAAACACAGTTTTCACAGGACAGTCCTGGATATATAGATTTTAAAGAGCTCTGTTTCAGTGTCTTGCCAGATTTGGCTCAAGATGCCAAATGTTGAGTTTCTCCAAGTCACAAAATAAAACTTATCAGAGAATGTGTGAGGACATTCTGACTTCCCCACAGTGATTGAAAACACTTATGTAGGACAAGGACAGCCATCAACCAATCACTAACAGCAGGAGAGTAAGTTATATAGATTGGTCAGGACTCAGACTGCAAAGGATGATAAACAGATTGGGGGGGGGGGGGGGGGG
>Ga0123355_10014432_pt1 | contig 12360 bp, 7 predicted proteins | sample TergutEmb28metaG_3_FD_89872 | JGI IMG/M metagenome (GOLD analysis project Ga0123355, IMG submission 89872) | Embiratermes neotenicus P1 segment gut microbial communities from Petit-Saut dam, French Guiana - Emb289 P1 | ecosystem: Host-associated > Arthropoda: Insects > Digestive system > Gut ...
ACTCAATACAGAGGACACTCACTGTGTGTCCTCAATACAGAGGACACTCACTGTGTGTCCTCAAACTGTAGATAGTCTCCTTCATTACTTCTCCAAACCGAGTTTTATTTTATGCAGACTCCAGAAATAGCTCAAGCAAATCCACAGAAGAGCCGATGAACATTACAGTGCTTGGACAGACCGCCACGCACTGAAATGATGTCTATGAAAGCCAACTGGAACACTACACTATGCAGTTAAAGAGCGAGATAAAATAAAATTATCCACTTCAGTTACAAATACTTTTATATCGGCCACGTAATTCAGGCCATATTTTGCAATTGTACACCTTGATGAATCAGCAGTTTTATAGCACAATGATCTGATACAATTACGAAATGAATACCACTACAAATTGCGATTTCTTTTTGAGTCGCGTGTTGCTAATTTCACGAAACTGGGAACAAGGAATTCTTACGAAAATCTGAGAAATGATTGAAGGCAGCACGCAAAATATCTAGTCCATTTTTCTTCTAACTAAAGTAGCTTGTTTTAGTAGTTCTTCCTGTATTGTTATTGTTATCTCTTGTAAATAAAATTATTATAATGTGATGACAGTCGTCTGAGATGTGACGCAATCTATCACCCACGTTTCAGAGTACAAAGTTGGTGCACACTGTCAAAATATGAAGAGAGTTCTTCACAAATATCGGCCCTTCTCTACCACACTGCACTACTTAAATACCAAAAGAAGAAACATTTGAGGTAATACGGCTACACAGAAACCAAAAGCTTATCCGGACAAAATAAAGCAAATGAAAAAGTGAACCTAGATGCGTGTTTGGTTTCATATGCACATATAAAGTTTTAGGCGCGTTCATAAAATTGCGAAAAGCGACTCTTAGCTTCGTCATGTCTGTCTGTCCGTCAGTCCGCCATTCCGCATGGAACAAATCGGCTCACACTGCACGGATTTTCGTGACGTTTCATTTTTGAGTATTTATCGAAAATATTTCGAGAAAATTCAAGTCTCATTAAAATCGGACAAGAATAATGGAGAATTTGCATGGAAACCAACGTACATTTTTTATCATATTTTTCTCAGTTCTTCTTAGAATTATAAATGTCTCAGACAAAAGTTGTAGAGAAATAAAAACACATATTTTTCTTAAATAACTTTATCCGAAAATCGTGTGGCCTGTGATGTAATGTGTACAATTTTTGGACAGGCGGTAAGGCCAGAGATGGCAATAGGGCGCATGCATTTGCACGCTGAATACCTAAGGCTACAAACACACTCTCAGAAATTGTAATACTTATTGCTTTTCCACTGCAGCCATTGTTGCAGTTGCTTAATGTGTTCTTCACCGAGATCCAGACACTTTTTTTCGATGCTATTTCTAATTTTTAAGCCGGTTTGTTAAGTATAAAACAAAAGCACAACAAAATGTATCGTATTTTACCAGAAAGTAAATGAAATCTCACTGATAATCGCTACCAGCGAAAATACCAAACTAATTAATTTGGAAAACGTATTTTTCTGTCGTTTGGTAGTGCACGTGTTTGCGTTCTGAACAACACGCACTGGGTTTCACATATCCCTCCAGTTCGGTAAACCAGAAAGAATTTTTTATGAACTACACATATGTACTAGCAAATCGACTCTTCGTCAGTATATCACGGAAGTTACTACATTCGTTACAGTATTCCTAAAACATAGTTTTAATATTCACGTTGCTATCATTATTATAACTAAAGGTAAAAATAATATAATAGTAATATTAGTAATCTCCTAACAGTAATAATAATAATAATAATAATCTACTAATATTAATATTTTTCATAAGATAAATTATTTTATATTTTACTTACGATTCGTCATATACTACTGCTATTATTGCAAATAACCAGCCTGTAATAATACGATAGGTTTACCACGGGTTGGTACAAAAGTATATAAAATAGTATGAACTAGGAAAGAAATGTGACTTTCATAAAATAACTTTGTGTATGACTGATAATATACTATTTAACTGTCACTGTGCTATTTATCTTAGTAATTAACCAACTTGGTGCACAAAAGTTTTGTTTTACAATAAGTTTATTTCATGCCTCTACATGTTTCGAGCACCATGCGGTCATCATCAGGAGGTCACAATTGTATTATACAGCCTCTGGTATCATCACACCTATAGGTTTGATGATACCAGAGGCTGTATAATACAATGAAATAAACTTATTGTAAAACAAAAATTTTGTGCATCAATTTGGTTAATTACTAAGATAAATATACCGAGATGCACGGTCAGCAAAACATCATAATTTGTCACTGTGCTTTTCACAGTACGTTACAAAAGGAAAAATGTGTATAGAAACTCGTGAAATCTCTGAATATAAACATAAATTTCTATTTAGAAATTTAAATATTATTATTAAGAGTATTGCTTTGATAGCAACATATTGTGTTCTTGTATTTGACAGGCTGCTCGATGCAAAACAGAAGCATTCTGAAGACTGCATTCAAGTCAAGCGGAAGGCGGCGATACGTGGTCAAATGTTCAGTACAAACTCTGTGTATTGTATTCCTACGTGCTGTATAAACCATGGGTTACAGTTCAAACTGGCTTCTAACATGGCCTGGCGTGGTGTATTTGATGATGTAGAAATAGGGCGCATTGATGATATCTCGATAACGTCGCACTTCTCCGTGCAACTGAAGAGCAAATCAAAGCATCACATTACTATGAAACAATTGCTGGCGGGAAAAGGAGACTTCAGTTGACGTAAATATTAAGAATCGTGTATAAAGACTGAGGTAAAGTTCAAGTGCTGCGAAGAAGGAGTCAAAATAAATGGTAGGATTTACGAATGCTTTTTCGTTATCTATACTAACACTGATGTTGATAAAAGGACTAAAATCGAATAAAGATATAGAGGTCGGTCAGGAAAACCTTCTGATGACAGGAAGTTCTGTGTAGCAGTTCAGTGAAGAGGAACACAAAGACATTTAAGAGCAACTGCAGGAACTGCCCCAGCATCGTGAGTTCTTGAGTCGTTTCGGGATAATACACAGGCAGTGTAACGGGAAAGAAATGGACCATTAAATCACTTGTGAACTGCAGCAGAATATGAAGTTATCTGGCATTGAGATCGAATTAGCTTATATTTAATTCCGTGAGTCCAAGAAGGGCTGGTGGCAAAGCTGTTAATTACTTCCTGCAAGACGCCAACTGCGTACAGAATAGCGTTCTGCTAAAAATTTTCAAAAACTTTAACATTCAATTTAGTAGCAAAAATACTGTGTGAGAGGAAATCAGAACTTGACGAACTCAGTATTGCATACAAAAAGTCCGCAATAACAGACACGCAACAACTGGCTTAACCCAACCTGACTGTTCTGATATGTGCCCCTGGGAGATCAAAAACACCTACGGCTATTAAGATTCACCAGATGTTGAGTGCTGCACCACGCTTCATACTAACCTTGCAACAGTTGGGGCGCTATAAGAGTGATATTATGTTGGTTTGGAATAACAGGTTTAATGTATTGGTAGTGGAAGGCCAGAATTCAAGTGAAAATTTTCAGGGCTTTTTAATGAAGCATCTATGATTTTGAACGAAAAGGCGTTAAAAAAATTTTCACTTCCATATCCAGCGGAAAAGGAAACGTGAAACTAATTACTTTCGCTGTACTTTCTGTACACAACTCACAGAAGGGTAAGACGAATAGAAAGTCACGGATGTAATCATGGAGTCCAGGATGTTTTTCCGAAAGAAAAAAGTTTACTCTCAAGGCTCTGAACTACAACTTAACACTGCAGTCAAAGAAAGTGATATTGGTACGTTTGATGCATTAGACTCTGCTTCGATATCTCTCTTGATAGCGGATGAAAAGCCTTCGATAGATGTTCCCATTGATGAGACACTAGAGTGTAACGTCCAGAGAACTCTTGAGTGCAGAAAGCAAGGAAAAGGTGGCATTGCAAATGAGAGCGACTTAATTTCCTCATTGAGAGGGGATAGTTTGGAGAAGCTACAAGGTAGCAGTTCATACAGGAAGGAACACTGAATAACAAGGACAATGATCACACAGTTTCACGTAGCTTCGTAGAGACTAAGAGTGAGGGACAGCCATGAGCAAAGAAGAAAATCAATTTCGTCGTCCGAGTACAAAAGACGACAGTCTTCTTTGGAAGCAGAACAGGGATGGGCCCGGAAATGGGCTTCTAGTCTTGGAAAGAAAAGCCAGCACAGTCTGGGGTCCTAGCACATAGCTTGACGGCGAGGAGCGATTTATCTTGGTCATTGCTGAACCAGGAATGGGCAAGTCCACCCTTCTGACTCACCTTACAAAGCAAACACGAGAGCGCCACCTCGACACGTGGGTAGTACGGGTCAGTATCAACAACTACACAAGCATATTGCACAGTATGAAAACAAATGATTGTGAGGATAAAGGCACCATCAAATTGTTGACCCAAGCCGCAAAATAAAGACAGCAGACGGTGTACAGTTAGAGGGAGAAATGTTAATTTGCAGCTATAATTTTACTGGAAACATGGTTGTGCTGAAGGATGGAGTGGATGAAGTGAGTCCGCATTACTCCGAAGAAGCTACGCAAATATTCAGAATCCTGTCCAAAACCAAGGTAATGATAATCTGGGTGACGTCTTGACATTCAATGAAGAGTCAGCTAGAAACAGATTTCCAATGCCAGTCATTTTCACTAATGCCATTCAGTGAGGAAGATTAGAAAAGTTTCCTAGTGAAGTTCTGGAATAAAATATGTGTGGGTATAAACCTGATTACAAACAAAGTTTAGCAAGCCAAGTCGTCGAACTTTCAATTAAATACTCAGTGTACGAGAGAAAACTTCATGGGACTATCCCTGCAGACTATGTTAGTGGCAGAGACGTTTGATGAAAATGTAAAGCAGTGATCTGTATCAAGAATGGTAAACCTACCTTAAAACATAAATCTTGTCGTGCTGTATGATCTCTACATCAATAAGAAATGGGATATTTATTTATCTGGGGAAAAGATTTCTAATCGACCACACGTGAATGTGCTTAACGATGATACTGCCCTCTATTACACTCTCAAAGATAACGACAAGGCTTTAGCACTGGTGGCAATCTTGTCCATACATCACCTCGATAAAAACACTGAGAAGAATATACCGAAAATCGCAAGATATTTCCTGAAGAAAATAAGTGAAGGCGTAGAAAAGACGGGAATAATAACCAATATCACCGACGGAAGACCTGTATTCCAACATCGTACTTGCGCCGAATACTTTGCAGCTCGGTGTTCATGCGATCACAAGCTGGCTAGTCAGACTTTCTTGAGGGATCACATATTTGTATTAGTGTACGTTGTAGTGAGGCAATGGTGGACAGGATGCTGGCCAGTGACAATCGGTTACACCTGGCAGTGCCAAACACAGATGTGGGAGAAGTCGAAAAGCTGCTAAGCAGAAAGGAATCAGTCTGTTACAAGGGCCATGGAGGAAGAACCGCACTGCATATAGCAGTTAGCTGCAGGAGCCCTGAAATCATTAGGCTCCTGCTAGAACACGGGGCAGATGTAATGTTTCCAGACACATTGCTGGGTTTGTCTGCTGTGCAGTTTGGTAGTAGAATGGTCGATTGGAAGATACTGAGCTTGATAATGGAGAAACGGCCTAAGGTCAGAGAACAGATTCTCAAAGTGATGAAAAATGGGCTTACCGGTTATAACGCTTCAGTTCTTCGTGCTGTTGGCAAGTAGGGCCATACAGATTTGCTGAACTATAGGATAATTAAGGACAATTATACGAACATGGCTCTTCTGGCAGATAATGGCACCTTACTTCATGAAGCAGCATGGAGAGGTCAGACTGAAACAGTAAAGACACTTTTTCGGCTGGAAGCCAAGCCTGACACGGAGGACGGAAAAGGAAAGGCACCATTACACGTGTCGGCCGAGAGTGGAAGCTATACTGCAGCAAAGTTCACTGTCGAATGCCAAGAAACTTTCCAAAGTACAAACGAATTAAGATGCAACGGGCTATTTAACAGGACAATGCAAAGTTAAGTCGATTGAACACTCGCGACAAGTACGGAAACACCAACATCGTGTGTTACTTGATAAGTGCTGGGAAGTGATTTGAGAAGGCGCAATATGGGAGGAGAATATCCGCTGACGCTGGCTGCTTGATGTGGTAAAAAGGACACTTTGGAATGTTTGCTGAAGGGTGACAGCGATCCGAAGTATGAAGAAGGAAAAATCATCGTACTAACAGCTGTAGTTTCAGGCGGTCATGGGGACACGACGGCATTCTTGCTGTGGTTGAGGCTCCAGTAAACCAAGCAGAGAATGAGCAGCCTATAGATACTGCGTCGCGAATGGAGTACCAGGAAATAGTTTCTGTTTCTGCGACACGGTGCGAGTTTAGGGTCTCGTAACACAGCTGTGCACTTGACGAGTGAAGACGGCACCTGAGATTGGTAGAGTATTTAGACCAGTTACAGAAGGACGGAATGCATAGTCTAAATTATGAAAACGAAATCCCATCGACCAGACTGCTATGGATGCATGAAAGAAATACCGTAAAACTGCAAGTAAAGACTTTCTGAGAATGAGCACTTGGATGTTCGAAACATGTCGAAGACACTATAATTAAGTTAAAACATTCATGTAAAAGTGTGCATTGTGTTGGTTCTTATTAGAGAAATTCTTAGAAAATAAAGATCTGTTTTTAAAAGTTTATATTCACAAGGAGGAAATGTTTGTTCTAACCTTGATTAATCATCACGCAATAACAAATATAAAATATAGCTGAGGTATAGCTCCACAATCTCTTAAATTGAGACCTAGATGGAAGTAATTAGTTTCATGCATCGGTAGCTTTATCCCCTGGCATGCAATGTAGGGGAGGATACGCTTATCCTAGAGCTCACCTCAAGTTCACGGAGTACTGTGCTGGAACTCTAACACCTGATATCAGACCCACACGCATGGAGAAAAGAGAATGCACGTGACGGAGTTTTATCGGAACTTGTAAGAGCTCCATTTAAACAACGTGCTTGTTTCTGTACGTGCCACTTGCACTACAACAGCGTCGACATACACGTTGTTCATATGCCATGTAAGCTGGAGCTCTGGATCTCTCCGGCACTTTTCACATAAATGCACCACGAACTGTAATTAAGGCAACGAACCGTACGGCGCAGTGAACTGAAAGTTCTCACAGAATTTCATTCAGAGGAAGCAACAGGTTTCTGAAGTACACCTGTAACGACGGACGCCCCGTTCACACAGAGACGCCTTCGAGTGCCTGGGCTTGGCTTGGCTCCGCACTTGCGGAGAACTGAGACAAAATCTAATTCTTGTGTCACTGTGAAATAATTCATCAGCTGACTTTAAAAGACACTGAGACACCGATTACACAACCACCGGTCTAAATTCATGGATTGTGCTGCTTCTTGAGTGGAAAGTACAGAATTCCCCAGCTATTTCTGGGAAATTACATTACTCTTTAAAAGAGAGAAATAAACCGATCGCTTCATGCAACATGTGCTATTATTTTCCATTTTCGCACCTTTGCTGCTACCAAAAATTAAGATTAGCAACATTAAATTGAGAATTAATAGTAGGACTGGAAGTTATATACATACGAATTTGACAGCAGTGGCTAAACGACGCAATGCAATTCACAGAGACCATTCACAAGCAAACATTCACTCTGCACGAAATGAAATTTGGTTTCTATAACAGTTTTTTCCATAATACAGAGACTAGCGTAAATTTCAACTGTATTAAACAAGCGATGAAATAATTATTGAAGCGTAAGAAGAACACAGACTACAACAAACTTAATGTCACGAAACAAGGAACTTAGTGATTTTTACACATCATCCATTGATGTTAGGAGATTTACGCCTCGACACGTATCTATGATGAGGACACAATAAGTGCGTGTAGACTTTACATTCTCTGACACGTGCATCGTGATACACATACGTGAGCAAGACCAACAAGATACACACATTTGTTTATAATTTATTTCATTTAAATTACCCTCGACATGTATCGAACAAACAACTGTTCATCATCAGGAAGAATTCTGTACAAGCAGCTTACAGTATTTCAACATGCATCTTATGAGGAGTCCATTCGCTGACACGATACTTACAGTGTCATTCGTATCGTGTCAGCAACGGGACTACTCGTAAGATGCACGGTGAAATACTGTAAGGTGTATGTACAGAACTCCGCCTGATGATGACCAGTTGTTTGTTCGAAACATGTCGAGGATATTCTTTTAGCTCATGGTTCCGTGCATCATAGCTCAATATTAATAAAAATCCAACTAGATGCAACAGTACGCAGTCTGCTTTTTTTGCTGCAAAATCACTCTACATGTTTCGGGCGTCCACAGCACCCATCGTCAGGAGTTCTAAAAACTGTAACCGCAGCCTCCGGTACAGGTCACGCTGTGAAATACATGGATTAACTGGAATAAACTAATAAAGCTGTGGGTTAGCTTGTTAACTTCCGATAGTAATGGGTAAACATGTTAACGTATCACTACTCATTACTATCAGAAGTTAACAAACCAACACACAACTTTATTAGTTTATTCCAGTTAATCCTTCTATTTCACAGCGTGACCTGTACCGGAGGCTGCGGTTACAGTTTTTAGTACTCCTAATGATGGGTGCGGTGAACACCCGAAACATGTAGTGATTTTGCAGTAAAATAAAGCAGACTGCGTACTGTTGCTTCTAGTTGGATTTTATTAATATTGAATGTTGAGGATAGTTTAATTGAAATAAATTATTAAGAAAATTGTGTGTCTTGTTGGTCTTTCTCACTTAAATACGTGTATATTTCATAGGAAAAGCCTTAAGTTAATTTATTGTTACCTTATTTAACGACGCTCCTTTAACGATTATGAATATATAGCGTGGAGCTTTATAGGAAGTTCCAGAAAGGTGTATCGAGAGCTAAAATTTCTGGCCACTTAAAATTGAGAGACTGGGATTTCGGTTTGGCCGTAATGCCGATTTTCTGACGATTCAATCAAGGTTAGGCTAAACACTTATCAGCAAATTCAGGTATAGTAAACACTTCAAATTAGGTGACGTCCGCCATTTTCATATCCTTTCCAAAATACTATCCACGAATTATCCTAACATTCGGCGTTATAGAACCTAAAGTAAAGGTGCCTAACCGCGCCACATGCTACCCGCTAGGTTATGTTATGCTGCCCTGTGTCAGATTTTTAAATTATACATATATATATGTATATATATGTATATATATATACATGCTATAAATTGTACACAGTATATTATTCCTTTAGGTACACCACTTAATGTGGTTTTAACACGTGTGCCCCCGCGAACCAACCAACAGTAACGGCTGTGGCCCTTTGCGAAAAATATTGGACATTCCTGTCCTAAACTAATGATAACCTCTATAAATATGTCGTAAGTAAACAAAGTAAGACATAGGAAGATAATCATGACTATCACAAGGTTAAAAACTCGGAAGCAGACGGTAATGTTCTAACTGATGGCATTTCTTTTTCTTTCTTATAGAGTCTAAAGTAGGCCTATACTAAACTGCGAAAGTTACCAATAAAGACAATCTATCACATGGCCGATGTGCGTCATGGGTTTGCTGTAGAAACTTTAAAGCTTTTAAAATAGACATATGTGATATGTAAAAATAAGAAGGTACAATATAAAAAGAGCCGAAGGTAGACGGTTGTGCTGTAGGGGGATGCAAACGGCTGTCGTTATTAGTTTAATAAACAGTATGTAAAGGAGAATTATTAGAGAAAAATACATGCCTTGGACTTCTAGAAAAATTAAAATCCAGCACTACTTTCTGCCCTATATGAATGTGAGTGATAGCCTCAGGCCGTGACAGCCTTACTGCCTTGGACATGGCTGCTTTACCCAGAGAACAAGAGAAGTGAAGCAATGTATGTTAGCCAAGACATTATTGGATTCTTTTATGGTGCAACAGACCCTAGAAAGCTAGGGTTTCCTCTTTACCTAAGCTTCGCGATCACCCTCAAGATACACCTAAATCAGTAGGAATCCTCTAGATGAGTGATCAGTCCTTCGCAGCAACCTCTATCTGAAACACAACATTCACAAGAGAAAAGCATCAAAGCCCTCGGCCGCATTCGAACCAGCAATCTCAACCAGGGAACGGCCGCAGACTCATGCCTTTGAACGCGCGGCCGCTGGGATCAACTCATTGGTTATGCAGCTTGCGCAATTACTAAAAAAGCAAGGTAGGCTACAAGGGAATTAAGCAAAGAATTAACTTGGATTTTGTTGGTTCAATTTGGCCTCAGACTTCCACCGTACCGACACTCCACACATTGCTATGGTTGACGTACGTATAAAACTGGAGACAAAGTACACAACACGAGTGACAAACGGTGAGGGTAAGGGTTGATGTGTGGAGGGGTAGTAGCTGCTATGAGACAGGTGGGAGAGATTCTGTAATAATTTATTTTCTGTACTGTTTCATTGCCGGTAGAGTGATTAGAATTTAACTCGCCCGGGTTTTGTTTCGCGAATAGCTCAAACTGCTTCGCAGAAAGCATCTAATTCAAAGTCTAGGTACACCACTGGTTTTGACTGGGCGTTGGCTCACAGAAGTAATATAATTATTCAGAGCGCGGCAACAGAAAGTGACGACTACTAGTGCGCAGTTTTAATGAATCTGGTTTAATATAATAAACACAAAAATGAAGAAATCTCAAGAGTAAAATGCCGTTTAATACACGCTCTTCACTTTTTAAAAATTACAATTCCTATGTGGTATCTCTTGCATAAAATACATTCGTGTAAACGTGATCGGAAATTAAACATAACCGCATGCAACAGACCATATCGATCGCTCTAATTCCGTCTCTGATGAGCTCTTTTAACTCATCAGGTGTGCCAAGTGTGTTTATGCACAATTTGGCTGTCAACTGTCTCCAAAGAAAGTGGAAATGCACAGACAGGTTAGGACAGCTGGCTGCCCAGGCGATGTCACCAAAATGTAAAATAACGCGTCCGGAAAACATAACTGTCACACAGTCCATCGAATCACGTGCTGTGTGTGCTGCGGCACCGTCCTGCTGAAAAAGCAGTCACCATCCACGTCATCAGCGCCCACTTCTCACGTCTTCAGTATTGCTCAGTATCGTGCTGAAGTTACGGCCACTGTACCTTCTTGAAAGAAGTGGGCCCAATAATTCTCAAAGCCGACACTCCACACCAAACCGTGGCTTTCGAAGTGTGTGCAGGCATTTCGAAAATTCAGCGTTATTGCTCGTCGCTCCAGTATCGGCAGTTTTGTTTATTGACTTACCCGGAGAGGTGAAATTTGGCCTCGTCCCACACAACAAGCCGGTAAAGAACACCAGCAACTGCATCACAGATGCCTATGGACCACCTACAGAAGGGCACGCTGGCAGTCTTATCCTTTTCCGGAAGTCAATGTGCAGTTTGGCTTTTGTATAGATGAAAACTGATGTCATCGTGCAGAGTCAGCGGAAAGTTCTGTTTCAAGTGTTCCAAGAAACAGACCGACTTTTGGCAGAGCGAGTAGAACTTGAGATCACGGCTTCCCTGACTTTATCAACAGCTTTTGTTGTGCGGACTGACAAGATGCGTATACCGTACTGTACTGTAATGTACTGACGAGGACGTAACCTAACCATACGTGTAAGGCTTAAAATGCATATACCATAGCGCTCTGTGTTGGCGAAGACTCAACCCAAACACATAAGGCTGACTCCACTTTCTACATTAAATGCATGCGTAAAGAAACTGCACGATATGAAGATCTGAAAGGCACACAACTGGCCACCGACGTTGCTGTAAGTTATTTAAAGTTGAGTTCTGGATATCATTACATTCTTTTATAGCACCTTAAGGGACAAAATGACACGTCTGTTTCGAAGTTAGAGCCTACAGATAAACGACTGCTTCTAAGTTGTGACTTATTTTCGACCACAATTACAAGAATGTGCTGCACGCCAGGAAGACAACACAGCCGTAAATCTTGAAAAGCAAAAAGACAGAAAGCACACTTTAATTACTACCGATAATTTGTATGTTCTTTTTGTTTCTTACATTCAACACAATTAGTAAAACAGCGTTCCGAAAATCGCCACATTGTATAGCTGCATCCGATATTTTAGGCCAAGTGTGTTCGGCATTCAAGTAGATTAATCACAATAATGCCGTGGACTTCGTGCTTGATACATTAATAAACATACATACATGCATGCATGCATACATACATACACACATACACACATACATACATATATTCATACATACATACATACATACATACATACATACATACATACATACA
>Ga0123355_10014433_pt1 | contig 12359 bp, 9 predicted proteins | sample TergutEmb28metaG_3_FD_89872 | JGI IMG/M metagenome (GOLD analysis project Ga0123355, IMG submission 89872) | Embiratermes neotenicus P1 segment gut microbial communities from Petit-Saut dam, French Guiana - Emb289 P1 | ecosystem: Host-associated > Arthropoda: Insects > Digestive system > Gut ...
AACTCGGTGCAGAAAACCGTATGCTGCAACTCAACATCTAATGCTCCTGATGATGGGCGTGTGTACCCGAAACATGTCGAGCTAAGAATACATCAATAAAATTACCTAGTTGCGTCAAGTTGGCATTTCACTTTATTTCATAAATTGTAGAGTTTAATGATACGTATACGTCTTTTCTTGTGACTGGTGGTTTGGACATACCTGTCGTCCCAGTGTTCTGTGAATCACATCGTTTCGAAAATCGATACTGTTGCCTTCGTAAGGTGGCCCGATAAAGTAAGGAATTCTACTGTGGATCCGTGTTCAGGATGTGAGACTAGATCTGCCAAGGAGCCCTATACAGTAGTGTCAATAGCTGTTACGGAGCACGTCTAATTAATGTTTATTATTCTTAGTTTTTGGTGAAGGATATACTCGTACAAACACGATCGAGCCACGAACGTTTGATCATGCAGATTTGCCAAGAACACAATTGTTTGTGTACAAGAGTCCCTTTGACCTGCGGCCTCATGGCATCACGCATGACACAAATGCGCACTGTATTATTAACAAGTGGGTTATGTGTTCCTGCCTGGAGGTATTGAGGAAAGACACAAAAGGCGTCATGAAGGATCGTCGGTCTCCGACCATATACTGATAATAGTAAAGTGTCTGCTTTTTACAAGGCGTACGATTGGTGGTGGAGCTGTTCTGCTACACACACCCACACATATGTACGTATATATAGGCCTGTTACGTCTCTGACGTGTGGTGGTGGTGATGAATACAGATTAAGCCATGTATGGAGTTCTTCTATTACACATATATTACATCTCACATATCATACAAACATCTTGTATATATATACACACACACACACATATGACTAAAAATGTAATAAATAGCTCCTCAGAGCTGTTACAAGCCTCGCTTTGACCTCAAGGCCATTGCAAGTCTCTGAGGTCAGTTATGACTAAACAAATGACTACGGCACACTCGTATGGCAGTCTGTCACAGTGACGCGTATTGTTAATGTTTAATTCACAGCCTGTATGGTGAACACTGTGTTTGTCTTTGAGGTACTGATCGATGGCAGTGTATTACTTGAAAACAAGCCCAAGAAGCTTAGAGTCGTTTGTATCGCCCCTTCTGTAGGACGCTAAGCCACTTCATCCGTGAGGCGCGCAGTTTGATTTCCGTCGGACTCTCATCTCCGACCGCGCCACAGCGATCCACTCGTTCTTGGAACGGTCGAACCACGTGAGACCCAGGTTATAACGCCCGTTCAGGTTCGCATGCTGGCAGTGGGAGAACCACCAGCCACCCTCGTAGTTGGCTGCGCAGTTCGTGTTACTGATGTCGCGGTCGGAGTCGATGGCGCTGAACTGCATCCGGTTCTGGTACTCTAGGGCGTCGCTCGCGTTACCCCGATACCCGGCAACATGCAGCCGATAGCCGTCCCTGGCATCCGAGACGCTGAATTCGTCGTATTCCGCTACCCAGCTCTTGCCATATATGTCCCTTAGGTCCACTCGCAGGGACGAGCAGTTGTCGGTCGTCAGGTGGTGCAGGGCCTCGTTTCCGAGCCAGAACTCACCTGTAAGTTACACAGGAAGGTTACTGGAGGAGTCGAATGGGGGACAGTGGGAACTGCCCTGCCCTCCTCGTCATGGGGATTGCCACCCACTGGGAGGTGATGCCAGCAGTTTGGTAGGTAGTTACCAGCTGTTTACTGCCCTGAGAGTTCCAAACATTCCTTCATATTTTCCCGTGAGTCTGCTTTCCGCAATAAATTTTGAACCAATAACGGTGTTTCGTGAAAATTCATGGCACAGGATATTCAAAATGACATTTGAGACAATTTGCCTAATAAATTATTGATTACATACGTAGAAGTTTCTCGATTATATCACTTATGTGACTGGGGTAAATGCGATAAGGATGTTGTTGTAAAAGTGAGGTAAATGTAAAATTGTACTTCATTTGGTACATTGAGTGAAAATGTACGGGGAAGTGGAGATCGAGCTGCGTGCATTCTAGAACTAAGCTTTGGGAAATGGGGGTGAGTGGTACCCTTCAACCCTCGACAGCTTTACAACCTGTTTAAAGGGACAGCTAACGTCACTGTGCCGTGAAGGCTCGTGGGGGAGTGGTGATATTGTTCCACGCACTCCTGAACTCTGCACCATCTGGATGTGTGTGGTTAGCTTCAGGTCCCCGCGGCCTTACTTCCGGTGAGGACAGCCCCAGGCATCAATTGAATAGGAGGATGGGTGGGCCGCAGTGCTTGTCTGAAAAGTGTGGAGGAGAGAAGACTGTTTTGCTCCCCTGGGGAATCGAATTTCGAACGCTCGGTCGTCGTGCCCGTAGCCTAGGCGCTATACCGATTGAGCTATCCCGAACCTTCTACGCGTAAAGAAAGACTGGGTAGGATGCCGCCGGATGTAATAACGCTGAGCTAAATCCTTTGCCCTTGCTGGAAATTTGGTCCCAGTCCAGCCAACAGTCTGTCACTAAAGACTTGGCCCTCCTGGCTCCAAGAATGGTAATGTATTAGTCAGCAAATAGCCTACTGAGCACAGACCTAAATATTAAGGCTACTGTGGTTTGGGGTGCGAAACCGTTTAATTTTGTAAAGAGGTATCCACGTTTCGGAGTCATCCGCTACTTTAATCAACAGGAGTAACTTGTTCTACCCTGAAGATGGAGTCAGTCACATTCAAAAAGACCGTAACCGCGTCCATGGTTCTCTCTTGTGATTACATTGATGAACATTCTAGAATTCCTGGACTGTCTATACAGCTGTCAGTTAATTGTAGTGACAGGCAACATCTGTTTCGTACCTATTCATTATAATTATTTTAAAAATTACGTGCTACGGAAACAATTGTAGGCGCCAGATGGCGAACAAGCGGGACTCACCAGATGGTGAGCCAAATCCTGTGGCATATTCGCTCCATTTGCGGTCGAAGTCCTGGGAGCCGTCTATCCTCCTCTGTATCAAGGCCCAGCCCCCTGGCGCTGTTCCTTGGTCACATGACAGCAGGAGGGGAGTCCCGTGATTGCCTGGCGAGATTAGATACAGACCACTGGGTCCCTGCACCTCCCCACAGTCTGAAAATAAAACCCGAAATCGTTGTGGATGTTTGACAACAGGGTGCTATGGAGAGTTTTTAGACCTAGCGAGAGGAAGTTACAGGTTCAGTGGAGAAACCTGCGTAATGAACGTCGTAATTTGCTCGCTTCACCAGGTGTTCCTAGGAAAGACGCAATCAAATCACGGGGGATGAGGTGGGTGACGAGATGAAACAGTCATAGTTTTAATCGGAAACCTTTAAAAAAAAACAAGGAGACAAAGGCATTGGCGGAAGGATGGTATTAAAATGTATTTTTCTGGTTCATGTAACGACGCTGTAAATAGCGCGGACTACAGGATATAGTGGGCCGGGTAGCGTGGTCGGTACAGCGACTGGCTACGAGCTGGACGGTCCGGGGATCGAATCCCGGTGGGGGCCGAGATTTTCCGCACCTGTCCAGACCAGCCCTGGGGACCACCCAGCCTCCTGTACGATGGGTACCGGGTCTTTCCCGGGGGTAAAGAGCGGCCGGGGCGTGACGCTGACCCCTCACCCCCTTCTGGTGCCGTGGTCAAGAAAGAGTAGAGCTATACCTCTACTCCCCCCAAAGGACCGTACGGCCTGTACAAGGGTGCAGTTTACCTTTTTGTTATATACACTTCGAACGATAGGGTGATTAGTGAATAAATAATTGGAAAGGATATGGTTTGATATGGCCGTAGACTAATGTGGGGTGACAGGACAACAGGGAGGAGCCTCAGTAAGGACAGTGGTCCAGGCCGAGATCAGAAATGGACATCTCCATGCAAGTTACAAGCGTAAAATTTGTAACAGAAGCGTTGAACGCGATATGGGTTCATTAAAGGCTTTTGCAAAGAATGTGGTGAAATGCTAAATTTCCAGCTCCCCAAAACAGTGAGAGCCACGATGGTGAATTATCTTGGCCAGTTAAATAAATACGTAAAAGAAACACTGCACAATGATAAAGCAACAAAGGACGATAGAAGTACTCTTGTAGGTACCGTACGGCACAAAGTCCTAAGTTATTATGAGCGTCTAAGTTATTATGTCATGTAGTCTAGTAGGAATAAACTAAATCGCCAGGATATTTTATTTTCATCCTGAATATTTAGACAGTGCGTTCTTCCGAAACGCTAGCAGGTAGCTAACCACCAGACCTCCTTGAAACCCTCGCATACTGTACATTTTGCTTGTATTTCGTTAAATAATTGTCATATTGAAATATCTGTAACATGAAAGTTGTAATCTTAATGCAATCTGCAGGCCAACATTAAGTCGTACGGTTGAATGTCATAATTCGGTTAAAGATTAATGTAAAATATCTACCGGAATTGACTGCCATATTCAAGCAGCGGCTTTTAGTATTAGTTCTGTATGTTAATCTAAATCCGTAGAGTAGTTTTGGAGATGAAGTTTGCTGTCATTTCGCTCCCTTCCCAGGGTCGGTCGTGGCTTCGGTTCACAGATGTTTCCGCTCACATGCAGTGTGGACCCATATGGTATTGTACAAACACAGAGGGTGCCGCTTCGTGAAGGGTGAAAAAGCACTACAACCGGTACTGCATATGCTTGATAGCGACGCAGAACCCTAAGCAGCAGTATGTCGGGTTTCGAATCCCGCATAGTACTGTGTAGACAGAAATCTTTCGGTGGTCTGATTCCTTAACCAAGAAGTCCTGTAGCTTACCTCAGTATGGTTGTAGTGAACGTGTACAGTAGTGCAGACAGGAGTAGGTCGGAATTTGGTGTGTAGTTCACAGTAATTTGACTTTTACGCCTACCCGTGAATTATAAACCATGCAGTTAATGAATATCAGATCAGACTTTATCGATTTCCCCGAAAAGAGCGCATGGATTTAATTAAAATGACGAATGACGAATAGCTGAGCAGTACAAAAGAATAAATCGTGTGCAGCAGTGTGTGCAACACGATTAGCAGTGTAACAGTGGCTTTGTATGTGTAATAAATTTTTTTTAAGGTTGGTAATAAGGCACTTAAATTGGCCACTTTTTAATCAGAATTCGGAGCCGATCTAACAAAATGAAACTCCAAATCAAAAGATAAACGTTCATACTATCTAACATGAATTGATTCATTTCGCACAGCTACCGTCTTAGTATTGCTGGTGACGGGGAATTAAAAACCGGAAGCTTAGATAATTTATTGAGTTTTTATGGAAACCACTCATAACTTACCGGAAGTGTCAGACAGAAGACGCACATCCCGATAGTCTAATTATCTACCAGGCTTCAGAAAGGTAACTTACCTCGCGGTAGAGCGCCGGTAATCTGCTGATACGCTTTCTGCATCGCAGACAACTCTTGCACCAATTTCCAGATGGAGGTGTCGTTGAAATCGCCTGTATTCTCAGGCTTTGCATTAAGATTTGGAGTCTGCAAAGAAGAGAAATATTTCATGTACAATCTATCCGTTTTTATGTGCATGTGATAGAATGCGGTTAGTCATCGAATTCTAAGCCTGTTCGATTTTCGAATACGCAATGTTGTGTCAAACACTATAAAACCACTAGATCTAGTGGATGGTTTGGTTCACACTTCGTACATGAAACATGTATTACTTCTGAAATGTTTTTCCTTGGAGTGTGGTATAGAGTGGTCTAAGGTCGCACCGTAATTGGCGATAGCGGATAAACTCGAATCTCGCTGTGTGAATTTTGTTTTGTTGACCGTGCATCTCTGTATAATTTTTTCAAATGAAGCCAACTAGGTGCACACTACTTCTTAGTATATTTATTTCAACTTCTGTAAACATGTACAGAAGTTGAAATAAATATACTAAGAAGTAGTGTGCACCTAGTTGGCTTCATATGAAAAAGACTCGCTGTGTGAGTTGATGTTTTTACATGTTGCCATGTCTTAAAACACCTCCGTTTTCGTACACACTTTCGATAATCGAGATTCGTTACATTAAGTTGTTACGTACCCATCTGGAGCTCAGTGTTAACTGTGTGTATCACATGGTTTGACATTAACAACTTTTAATTTTGCCTACACAGCTTATTTGTTTCTTTGTAATGATTGTGAGAATACAGTGCGTTTGTGTCCTCAAACAGCGTTAATAGGTTGGCCTTGGCAATGGTTTCGCTTCATATTCTCTTTGAAAGAGAAACTTTTTTTTTTTTTTCGGTATTTTTAGATAAGTTTTAGGATTCTTGTTCGTTTCTCGTCCAAGAAATAGATGAACCTTTGTGATGCAAACTTGTATTCGTTCAGAATAAAGCAACAAGGGACTACCTTCAGAATTTGCGCACTTGATTTCGGACTGCCAATCAGAAGTCAGTACGCGTCCGGGAACTCATGACTGTCCAACTCGGTGAAGTGTTTCCCGTTTTTCCTTCGATCCCAGACCAAGTGCAGAGTTTGCACGTTAGCGCTGCATGTTTATTGCGCGACTCGCCCAATGATGAACCCAGAATTCCTCCCAAATGCTCCCCTCCCAGCGCTAGTGTCAAATTCAGCCGTAGAACACTACAGGCTCTGTCAGCCGCTGCGCTGTGTTACGTGACTCGGTATGTACAACTTCCCATCACTTTCTTCTTCACTTCTGAAACACATCTCCAAGGACGAACGGACACTCCCTTGGAATCTTCCAAGCAGCAAATTTGTAACATTTGTCAGTCTTAATGTAAAGGTCCGTGCCATGATGACATGTAGGGAGGGGAGTGGAGTTATGGCTCGACCCATTCCTGATCTTGGAACTAGGTGGAGGTGAGTGGTCAATATTACGCCCTCGGCCGGTTTACCCCCGGGAAAGAACCCCGTTATCCATTGAATAGGTGGGTGGTTGTGCCCCAAAAACTGTGTACGGTTTTTGGAGAAGAGAAAATCTTATCTCTTGCGGGGTTCTTTCTATCAGTATTCCCTAATTTTTTTTATCAACCCCTCCCCCTACACGTGATCTTATCTGACCTTCATTTAGGCTTCAAAGAGTGAAAACACAATGCCATTGCCGCCCTCTGCGGTATGAGGGAGGAGAGGAAATAGAACAGAGAATGGAGTTATTGCACTGCAGTTAAAAGAACAGCAGTGCAATAGTCTGACTGAAGGAGGAAGCAATAGGATGGTGGAGAAATATACCCAACAGAGAGCTTCATAATTTATAATCTTTGCCAAATGTAATTGGGATAATAAAATTGTAAGATGGGTGGGGCATGTAGTACGCATAGGAACCAAGCTTAATGGATACGGACAAATGGTCGGAAAGCTTAAAGAAAAGCGACCACTCTGAAGACATGTAACTGTGAAAATAATATTAAAATGAATCTTAAACAGTGTTGGAGGCTGTGGACTGGATTCATCTGGCTGAGGATGTAGAACAATGGCTGGCTGTTGTGAACACGATAGTGAACCTTTGGGTTTCATGGAAGGAAGAGATTCCTTGACCAGTAGCTGTTAGTTTCTCAAATATGACTCTGTCCCATTGAGACAGTAGTATATTAGTAGTGGTATACAACATTATTTAAGTAGTAGTAGCAGCAGCAGCAGCAGCAGTAGTAGTAGTAGTAGAGCCAGTGGTTCTCGTAGTAGCAGCCGAAAGAAAGTAGAGAAAGGAGACATACTGACCTGTGTAGATTTGGCGGTGAAGTTCAACACCTGGGCCTGCAGGACGCTTAGGTGGCCGCGGTCTATCTCCTCCTGCTCCTGCATGGCTGACACGCCTGTACTAAGTGTCTTTAGGGAGGAACGCTGGTTATCCTGAAACATACAGCCACTCTGTTAACGGGCGGAATGGAAAGGCGAGTATTCAGCTGACGTGTCTGTTTGTCTTTGCAATAGGAAACCCCATCCCCGTGTTTCATCTCAACAGGTTTCACCGAAATTTGGTATTGGTAGGTCACGATCACATCCTTCCATATCATTTTCCTTCGTTATTCATAGCCATAATACCATTTGACGGCGTGTGACCTATGCCGTTGAGAAAAGGTCTTTCACTGGACTGAAAGACGGCCTACATGTACCTCAGTAATGCGTGTGACACCGGTTGTTTGATTGTTAGGCGGTCCTGCATTACGTTGAATAAAATAAGACGCATTGAATTGCGAACAGGACTGAATTTGGGAGGAAACGTTCATAGCGTATTTGAAGCATTGGCTGCACCAACCTGGTCTTCTTTAATGAGTGCGATGGACGAGGTAAACTGCGCCATGTTGAACTCCATCTTAGAGATTTCTCGCTGGAGATCGGGTACTGTGCTGTCCACCTTGTTTTCCAGCGTCTCCACGGACTCGAGCAGCTGCAGCATGGATTGATGCAGCTTGTCCATGCCGACCAGCTGTCGGGTCACGTTGAACACTGTTTTAGCTGCAGTTCTAGAAGCCTGCTCGAGGGCAGACACGCGAACCTGCAGCTCTCGCGCGGCCACCTCTCCCACCCCGGCGTCGTGGTTCCCACGGCCCCCTGCCCGGTGGTTGCTTAGTACCGTCTTCATCTGCTTCTCTATCCGCCGAATTTGATGATCCAGATGCGCCTGTTTGGCAGCAAGCTTCTTTGTCGACATGCCCAGCTCTGTCATCTGCATGCGGAGAGTTCTGTGATGACGGTACTTCCGGTCCTCGCCCGTCTCTTCATTGCCCAGTGTCTGTCAGAAAAACACATGAAATGAAATCCCGAACCGAAAACCGTAGTTTAAATTGAACCTCGGATTTAAATGTCAAGCTTTGTACTAGTTTCGGTGTCCGTAATTTCAGTATTATTTATGATGTACCCTAAATTATGCTTTTACTCTACGAAGTAAAAAAAAAAAAAAAACTATGTTGCAAGATTTTTCTCCACCACATGACAGTTATTCTTCTGGTCATTACATTCAAAGGTTCATCACCGTGTTCACAAAAGCTCGCCAGTGGAGCCACTGTTGAGCAACAGCCTCCTTCAAATTTCTCACCTAGATATCCTCCAACGTCTTTCTCCCGTACACGATGGCGGATTTTTCTCGTGTGCCAGTCATTATCAGCTTATTAAAAGTTACATGGAGGGGCTTAGACGTTGCGGCAACAGCTGTTAATGCAATGGTTTTTAACCTTTTTTGTGCCATGGACCCCTTTGAGAGTGGTGAAACCTACGAACCCCTTCTCAGAAAAATGTATTTATATGCATAAACTAGAGAATAGTGAGATTTACTGTAGTTAACAAATATTTTGGAGTCTAGGGGCCTTAAATTACTTCGTTGCCTACATTAAATGTTGAAGACAAAGCTAAGTTTCAGTTAGAGGTTAGTGAAAATTAAGTTGCATTTCTATCCATGGACCCCGGGTTATGAACCGCTGTTTTAATGCATCGGCAATTTGATGTATTTAATAGAATGCATACGTTTGTATGTAGAAATGTTAATTTGTTCTCAAATTTAACCTCTCAAATTTTGGATGCATATTTTGCCTCCGGCGTTACTGTAGCTTCTGTGGTGAAATTTACAACAGCAATTGTGAGTCCTTTCATTCAACATACACCTATTTTTAGGGTAGATTTCACGTGCCGGTATCCATTTTTTATGGCGGCGCAATTCCTTCTCGAAGTACACTTATCACAAGCACAAATTACACAGTGCCATCGTGTTGCTTGAACATAAACGTTTATTTCATGCACAGAAAAAGCTGTACAAAGAGATCTCAAGATGCTGTAGGCCTTTTCCGACCTCTCTTTATCGTTCTGTGAAGTATAGTATCTTACGTGTACGTCTACCCCCTGGCGGTATATGGACCCCCTCCCCCCCCAAAAAAAGCTGCCTCCGGCCCAATTATTTAATTCGTTTTTCACCGACATGTGTATGAATACTGACAGGGACTTTCCGAACGTTGTAGCATTGCCGTGGGACGCTGGTTCTAAAGTAGCTTACCTTATACGTCTTGCCAGTCCTAGCAGTCTTTTTGAGAGTCTTCAGTGTGATCGACCATTCCGTCTGGGCAGCCTGAAACTGGAAATGAGAACAAAACATAAGGCAAGAGTTCTAAGAGCATGCGGTTTAATTCAATGTTTTGCAGTCTTTCTAGTACCAAGGACCTCTTACAAGTCTTCTTTGTTGTGCAGACACCTTTCCCAGAACTATCTCATGTCACAGACCCAACACAACTCACGGTAGCATTTGAAGTAGAATTATTTAGAAATAAGTAGCATAGGTAAAACATAAAATACTTTAACTGCTACAAAAACAATGACTTTGTTAGCTGTAATGACAAAGAAACTGCTGAGGAAAACCCTAACGGGAAAAGAAACTTTATGCTCTACGGAGCAGAATCCATTTAACTCGCGGACCCCCAGTTGAGAAGCACTGTTCTAGTGGATACCCGCATGGTACAGCTGCTTATTAATTACTGAAGGGTACCAAGCATGGCCTTGGAACGAGAATAGTATCCCGCATATTGCAAGTGATCGGAATACGTTGAAGGTTGCGTGTCTGTTGTTGGAAAGTACTGTGGACACGAAAAATGTTGACACGTGTATATTGCAGTGATAACTGTGACTACCACATCCATCACCTTGAAATTTCGCTCTCGGATTATTTATTAGTGTCATTTGGTACTCAAAAATAACAGCGAATATTTGTACCAAACACGAAGACGGGGTGTGTTGCCTGAGAGGTTCGAACTAATTCCTCAGACGAATTTGCTTTCATGTGGAGAACTGACTACGACCAGTGGTTGTGTCCGTCTGCCTGTGCCTATCACAATTATAGTATCGCTCAGCGGATTTTCATGCAGATTTAAGTTGGGGGATTTGTTTCGAAAATGTGTCGCGTAATTTAATTTACTGACGTTTCGGAGGAGCGTACTGCCTTCATCTTCAGGGTTTAACAATTTATTTTTCATGTGTTACTACAGCGTGTTTGGCAGGCCGTTTATAATTGTATTTTCTGCTTTCAGTAAGTAACTGTTTGTATGTATTTTTCACGGGTATAATCGAATCCGCATCGGACGAATTTCCGCAGACGGTGTATTTACTGTATTAGCCTATTATTTTGCACGTTGTATTTCAAGGTGGAAATCTAGATTTCTGACACTGCAGTTATCTAAATATTTTGTGAGTTTCAGAACTGGTTTCTTTCCCACATTTCAAATGGACTGTGTGCGCTACCGTCGGATCCCTAAGCATAAGTTGTGCGATGTCACGAGGGTCAGGCTCAGGGCTCCTGGTGTGACCCTAGTGCATCCCAGCAACAGCACCTGCCCAGTCGCGGGCCGACAGTGTTGCCAGATAAACAAACGAAACATTTGACACATTAATAGCGGCGCGGCCGCTATCAAGTTCATAACTTCGCGGTATACAACCACATAACCTTTCCATGGGCGTGGGAACTAGTTTCTTTCCTTGAGATTTTCCAACAAAATTTAATATTTATTTCTTGTTCCCGCATGTTGTTTCTTTTCTAATTACGCTGAGAACATCCCATCGTGGGTTTCGACTGATGTCTGGTCTACGATGTTCTGATCCCCCAAATAGGGAGGGAAAGGCTCGAATAAGTTAGTTACAAAAGAGCTGAAATTTCGACCGGGTCTGGATCCTCGTAGTCACTGGCTCATGGCCATCTAGTGCTGATGTCTAGAACGCATGGAGCTTTACCTACACGTAATCCGTATGGCTTGACGGCATGGGTGCCTGGACACAGGAGAAAATGTAACTGTCTGAGAAACTGGAAATTAGTGAATTGGCTCCAGCTGGCAACAGCGAGCTGAAGCAGGCTTTTATAAGTCTCGCTGTAGAAAAGGAATTCCATGGCTTATGTGATGGCAGCTGCTAAAGGAGGCAGCAGGTCCGCCCTCGGGCATGCCAGGTACACCATGAGGGGGGGGGTCTAACAAATAACATCCCGCATCATGCAGATGGTCCGCTTTCTGAGTCCATAATAAGACTAGACCTACTTGGTTAGGAGGTTTGGGCCATCACAAAACACACACACTTATTTAACGGCGCACTCCGTTGCGTATTAACTACCTCAGTGGCTGTTATATGCATTTACAGCATACATGTAGTCAAAAGTTATATATATATATATATATATAAACACACACACATACAGAGTCGAATCTGGTTATAACAACATCGATTTATGCGACGTCTCATATATCGCGTCACATATTCTGTGGTACCAATTAATTCTTTAATATTGACCATAACAATACACTCCTCGCTAATAACAACACCCCGTTATAACGACACAGATTATTCACTTTATGACGTTGTGACCGAGTTCAGCTCTGTCTTTGTGTGTGTGTATATATATATATATGTGTGTATATATATATGTGTGTGTGTGTATATATGTGTGTGTGT
>Ga0123355_10014434_pt1 | contig 12359 bp, 11 predicted proteins | sample TergutEmb28metaG_3_FD_89872 | JGI IMG/M metagenome (GOLD analysis project Ga0123355, IMG submission 89872) | Embiratermes neotenicus P1 segment gut microbial communities from Petit-Saut dam, French Guiana - Emb289 P1 | ecosystem: Host-associated > Arthropoda: Insects > Digestive system > Gut ...
TTGTGCCTTTTGGATCTTTTTTATAATTATTCTGGGCTTTTAAAAGAATATTTTTGTGGGGAGGTTCCCCACAAAAATTGTTTTTTTTCCCCCCCCCCCCCCGCCCCTTTAACCCTTTAAATGCCAAATTAAATCCCATCTGCCATTTACTGGCATTATTTGGAGCTCACCATATTCTCCACGTTAGCAGGATAAGGGTTAATGTACTGAATCAGGAACAAAATTCAGTAGTTTTAAATGCCTATATTCCCATACATATTAAAGTAACAGCAATGGTTCTGATATTACAAACATGGGAAATTTCACTCACATTCTCATACATAGAAACATTTGTAACTGGCCAGGGTCCATAGTTCAAATCTCGGATTAAGCAACCAAGAAGGTGAGGAGATAAACTGGTCATTGAGCAGTGGCCAGTTTATATATTGAAAGGGAAGAGGTAAAGTTTGTTTGGTGTGCACACGTGTACTTGCCAGGCTATATGAATAAGACTGTTGAGTTCCCCCTACCACATATGAATTGATTCTCTGTTTGCGGTGTCAGCTACAGGCAAGTGTTCACTGTTGGTATCTGTATCACTAATGCTTAGGAGGTGGTCAGTTGTACAGAGATGATCGCTGTTCACAGTTGTGAATGCTAGATGAACAATGAGCAACCAGAAGTTGTTGGTGCTGGAACCAAAAGTTGTGGTGTTCGAACCTCAGTGAATAAAGAGTACTGAAAGATCAAAGCGGCTTCTAATTTGCCCTATATATTCCTTGAGAGGGATCCGTGCCTACGACGAGCTACAAGTAGTTGTAACCGAAGTCGGACAAGTCAAACAGATGGTTACACATTCAAAATGTGACCCTTACGAATCCAGTACAATTGGCAGAAAACATATTTAATCTATGTGTAACATTAGGCAATGTGACCCTGCTGATGTTTTCTGCAACAGCTGTGATTTCTGTATTACTGTCTTCAGTCTGGGATGGGAAGAGTATGTTACTGATTGATAGTAAACTGCCTGCCACCGTTTACATATTCTGTGACACAAAACTCAAGAATTTCCTTGTGATTTTGATGTATCATCTTATGATAACAGTGTATAATTAAAAATTTACGTACATTTTGAAATGGTTTGTTTGATCTCTGAATACTCCAGGTTGTCATGAACAGTGACATCAAATTGAAGAGAACGGAACGATTCGCATAAGTTCTTGACATCAATTTTGGATCCTTCTCTAGGTGCATAATGGTCAGTTTCAAAGGTGTCATGGTTAAAAATGACAGCATGTCCTCTCCGTCTATGTTGCATGTTGTACTCACTTGCATCCCAGCCCACAGTCATCTCCACTTCCAATTCCACAGAGCTGTACAAAGGCAATCTTTTAATCCTCTCTCCTGACAGCATTAACGTTTCTGTCATTAGAGTACTGTGTATATGATGGTGGTAATGGAACATTTGGAAAACCATATCTAATGGATGGTGTTGATTATAGAAACTGAAAACTCTGAAAATTAATTTAAATTGAAAATACTATGTTATGCTTTATGGCCAATATATATATATATATATATATATATATACACACACACACACACACACACACACACACACACACACACATACACTAAGTACTGTGTGACGAATACAATTTAACTTTTGTTTTCTTTTTCCTTATGAATTCATTAAATTTGTACCAGATATTAGTAGCATATCACCTGCTACCAGCAATATGCTTCAGCTACACCACATGGCTGCTTATTAAGAATTTAAGAGATGATACTCTTTGACTTTGAATAATATCTGCTCATGAAGTGTTAACTGTAAACTGTAAGTAGTACTGAATGTGAAACTGTTAAATGAGTATGAAAGGAGGTGTCAGTCAGTTTAGTTAAAAGATGGGAGAAATCTGTGAATTCATGCTGCCAGAGTATTTCATATATAGATACATTATTGCATGACACTGGTGCTATACTGGAATTTGTAATTGCCTTGGCAACTTTGAAACTCATAATCTGTGTTGGCTTTACAAATTATAACCTGAGAGGATGTGGTCAGAATGGTCTTGCACCATTTCAGCCCTTTTAATGTGTAAATGTCATGTAATTCTACGTACAGTCTTTCCTGCTGTAATTCCAACAGTTGTGTTCTTGTGACACAACTGCATTACCAAAAATCACTTATTAAAAATAATAGGGGTTATGGTACAATATCTTCACACTGGTCACTGAATCTTAGTAATTAACCAACCAACCACCAACCAACCAACCACCTATAGGTGGCCATCTGGTGCACAGGTTGAGAGAGGACTCTCTCAACCTATGCTGGCCACCTACAGGTGTGATGATACCAGATGCTATATAATACAGTTTTGACCTCCTGATGATGAGCACACAGTGCTCTAAACATGTAGAGGCATGAAATAAACTTATTATAAAACAAGATTTTGTGCATCAAGTTGGTTAATTACTAAGATTATACTGAGATGCACGGTCAGGAAAACATCAAAACTGGTCACTGAAATCGAACAATAGCCTATATGCCTACATGAAGGTTTGTTTTAATGAAACACGATAATTAGCTGTATGAGTAATATTTAGAAATATATTTTTTACCTTGCAGAAACAATCTGCATCTTCCTTACAAAGTTGGAGCAGTTAATGCTGTTTAGGGAATGAGTAATTAATGTTAATTCAGAGAATTATAAGCCATGTTTAATTAAACTGTGCAGAATGCAGAGTTTCGTTTTCATGTCCAGTCAAGCAATGTGTAGTGACCATTGTGCCTTAAAGGATTAAGGTGCTCTTTCACCATATGCTTAGAGAAGTGTAAGAAAACATTAGTAAGGGAAGTCAATCTTTCAATAGGTATTTGAACTGGGGATTTCTCAAATATGAAATAAATGTAAATCACTACACAATGTTAGCTTTACCTGGAGCCACTGGTGATGTTCTGAGTGACCTCTGGTGTTGTGCATGGACTTGCATCAATTTCCTCTTTGGAAAATTTGTGAGTGCTTTTCCATGCCTCTTGCTTCCAATTCTGTTCCGAATTTACTGTCGGTTTCATATCCAGGTTCGTTGGTCGTTGACCCCCACCCACATCACCATCAACTTCTGTTGCTGTCTTCTGCACATCATGAACTTTGTAAAGTATATCACCAATACAGTCTACCACATCCGAGCTTTTACGTCGAGTTGACTTACATTCGTCTTGTACGTGTAACGTTTCACTGTTTGTTCTTGGACGGCTTGCTGCAACTAATATTTTTTCTCTCTGCTTGTCAGTCACATCTGATCCACTCCTTTTATGACCTGGTTTAAAAATTTCTTGTGCCATTGTGGTTTGGATACTCGTAAGTGAATGTGTTTCGACAGTAGCTGCTACACTTAATATCTGTTTTGTTACTATCTCAGTTCTGATAAAGTTCTGATTAAACAGTCAAAGTATTTCGTGTTGTAGTTGTAATCTTCTCTGTGTTTCAATGCCTTAGAGCTTCTGGTTCTTTATGCAAAAGCTGAAAGACAAAACATTCTGTTATGATGGTGTCAGATCAGTGTTACAGCAGTCTGATCCATTTACTCTGAAGCATAAATGGGAAAGGTACTGGGAGTAATGGATAGCATATTTTTGGATTCTTGAGAAATATTTTAGAATAATTACCACTTCTATAAATATAATTGTAAATCAAAATACAGTAAGATTTAATGAAATGTGATCATGCAGGGTACAGGCTCATTGCTTGGGTTTAATCTGTAACAGGGGCATTGGAATTTTCTCTACAGCACAATTGCTCGGGGCTCATATTCACAAGGTATCATACACTGCAGCTGACCAGTCACTTCCCATGCAGCACCAAAGCTGAGAATATGTAGTGCTTTGTCTCCATTTCAACCTTCATGAAAAGTGAAGGAATACCAACCAAATACTTCACCAAGTGTCCAGAATGCATTCAGTTTGTATACCCAAAAGGCTGTTGGGATAAATTTACAAGAGGGAGCAGAATCATACTGTTACCTTAAAAGATGAAAGGCTAAATGCATATAGAATTAGTATCAGAACAGGTCAGTAGGCATAATCTCCACTGCTGATGCTGCTACTGATGATGAATAATGAAAATTGTAAATTATGAAAATCATAATCATCAAATGAACTATACAATATACATAAGTTTGTGCTATCAGCTGTAGCATTGCCAACAAATACCTTGCATTTAAGCTGGTACTGTTGGTTTGGTACGCTTAAAATTGTATAAAGTACTCATACCACCTTGGAACCATGGATGTGGAATCTAAGAATCTGGAAATGGAAACCTAGATGAGTTTAAATTGAGTATATAAGTGAGTCAGTGAGTGATCGAGTGAGTGAAGGAGTGAGTAGTGAGTCAGTGAGTCAGTGAGTGATCGAGTGAGTGAAGGAGTGAGTAGTGAGTCAGTGAGTGATCGAGTGAGGGAAGGAGTGAGTAGTGAGTCAGTGAGTGATCAAGTGAGTGAAGGAGTGAGTAGTGAGTCAGTGAGTGATCAAGTGAGTGAAGGAGTGAGTAGTGAGTCAGTGAGTGATCGAGTGAGTGAAGGAGTGAGTAGTGAGTCAGTGAGTCAGTGAGTGATCGAGTGAGTGAAGGAGTGAGTCAGTGAGTCAGTGAGTGATCGAGTGAGTGAAGGAGTGAGTAGTGAGTCAGTGAGTCAGTGAGTGATCAAGTGAGTGAAGGAGTGAGTAGTGAGTCAGTGAGTCAGTGAGTGATCGAGTGAGTGAAGGAGTGAGTAGTGAGTCAGTGAGTGATCGAGTGAGTGAAGGAGTGAGTAGTGAGTCAGTGAGTGATCGAGTGAGTGAAGGAGTGAGTAGTGAGTCAGTGAGTCAATCAATCAGTCAGTCACTCAGACAGTCATAAAGTGACTGAGTGAGAGAGTAAGTAAGCAAGTAAGTAAGTACCTAAGTAACTAAGTTAAATTCAGCTGGCTGAGCCTAGAGTCCATTGGTGGTTATTTATGATCGTGATATTGAACCTTTAGGTTCCAAAAAATATAGAGGAGTTTGGCCATCAGCTTTTCAAGTAGTGCCCTACACCATTGAGTTAATGGTCATGGTGATGATGGCAGTGACAGTGGTAGAGATACAGATATATAGAAATAGCTGATTGAAATTTTTTTAAATTGCTGTGTTGTCAGGTAGAGAATAAAAGCAAAGTTTTCCCTGTGCACATCATGAATGAAAATGGGGGTTTGGAAGTGTAGGTGCACTCTTTCTTAATGTTGGCTCTACATGAATGTGAGGGGTCAATTTCATGCTCCAGCTGCTTTACTAATGAAGAAAAATGCCACCATATCCACTGAATAGGAGGCTAGATGGGTGTCATTGCCAGTGTGGATGATATTGCTATTCTGTAGAGTGATGAAACACTCATTTTGAGTCAAGGTAATACAATAACAATGCAAATTGAGTTGAATGTGGATTGAAACATCATAAATGTCCATAACATTTTATTTTGGTGTTCTGCTGGAGAGGCTGAGTTGAACCTTAATCGGAATAAGTTATCATGTACTGTATTCAAAGTAGATATCTTCTGAATGTGCATCAGACATAATGCCACAAAGGTAATCAGTTTGATTACAAAACAAAGGAAGTATGGGACAAATATGGACATGGAAAGAAAGGCTGTTGAAAAGTTCCTGTGAAATAGCATCACCTGATCATTTAGCCTTATCTTGCAGATAAGGTGTTTAATATATGACAGTTGCCATGGTTATATCAACATATCTCAATGCTAGGGCTGTTGAACAATGTCAGTCCTTACTGACTGGTACAAAGTTAAGGTAACTTTTGTGTGTGAGAAGACTTCCAAATACACTGTTACGATATGACACAGCAGTCAAGTCACATATCTGCCCTAGTCTTCAGTGCAGTTGCCTTGCCTGCTAATGCACTTTTCCCATTGTGTGATGAGATTATAAAAGTCTGGGCTTAGTTCAGTTAGCCGGCACTGTGCCAAATTTAACACATGTTCTTAGTAATTAGCCAACTTAATGCACAAATTCTTCTTTTATAATAAGTTTATTTTATGCCTCTACTTGTTTCGAGCACTACGTGCTCATCATCAGGAGGTCAAAATTGTATTATACAGCATCTTGTATCATCACACCTGTAGGTGGCCATCTGGTGCACAGGTTGAGAGAGGAGTCCTCTCTCAACCTGTGCATGGGACTGACACCTACAGGTGTGATGATACAAGATGCTGTATAATACAATTTTGACCTCCTGATGATGAGCACGTAGTGCTCGAAACATGTAGAGGCATATAATATACTTATTATAAAAGAAGAATGTGTGCATAAAGTTGGTTCATTATTAAAATTCTAGTGAGATGCACGGTCAGGAAAACATCAAAATTTAACATATGTGTCTATGTTGAAATTGTGTTCGGAAAGATGCCAGTTTATAGATCTTAAACAATCGGAAATGGATTATGCGTGTCATTATTCATTGGCATGTTTCATGGGGTTTAATGAAAAGCCTGGCAGTGAGTAATTGTTTTGCATTACTTTTCACACTTCCCTCATATGTATTAACATATAACATTTGATCAGGTATGATTTATTTTATTTGAAATTGAAATGTGTTGGATTCTGACTTCAAGTTGAAATATTAATATATTTTTCTTTCACTGTGAGCTTAGTGTTCAAAATGACTGGGGACAATTTAAATTTATTGTTTTAGATTTGATGGGATTGTGCAGACAAAATTCAAGTTTGGAACAGAACTAGTTTCTATTCACACTAGACAATCCTTTAATCAAATGAAATAATAATTTCTGGAACTGTTGGACTATGACTGACAGACAGTGTAACATTTTTAAATGTAAGCAGAAAATTTGATGCCAAAGATTCTCAGAATTGAGTGTGCAATGCTATTATTCTACAGTCCCTCATTCAATGCTAACACCTATGTCATTGTTAGTCATTAACAATGACACAGATGACCTTTGACCCCACATGGAATGCGAGAAGCACAAGAAAGCTGATACAGACGAAACAAGTTTGGCAAAAGTAACAAATTTTTTTACTGCATCAGGATTCCAATCAGATGATGCTGTATTAATAGCAGAAGGTGCAATTGCATATAATACCATGAAACGTCACACTAGTTGCAAGACCGAGGACTGCACATCTGTTCTGTTCAAAACAATATTTCCTGACTCTGAAATAGCCCACAAATTTTCAAGGGTGCATACAAAGACAGAAGCAATCATTAACTCAGTAATTGCACATCATGCTATTGAAAACATAATGCAGGTGTTCAAAAATAACAGTCTTACTAAGGAGCTGCCTCAGACACAAGCAGTCACAATGCTGTGAAGGTGTCCCCTGTTGTAATCCAGTACTTTGATTGAAAAAATGGTGATTTGCCATCAAAGTTAACTGAAGTGCTGCAGCAATCAAATGAAGCAGCAGAGACTATTGCTCAGCATATCAAGGGGACTCTAGAAAATCATGTGGTTTTTAATTTGTAGAATATCTGTGTTTTGGACTATTTATTATTTCTCAAAGCTTTTTCATATTTTGAGGTACTGAAAAAGCAAAAAATAAAATCTGTACTTTTTAAAGAAATACATAATTATATTACATTATCATTGTCTGGGTCAAAAACAGTAGTTGACCATCAGAATGTCTCGGAAAACTTCAGTGCAGAAATTCTGAGTAACCTAAAAGCTTATTAAGGAAATGCTTACATAATATCTCACTTAGGATTTCCTAATTTAAAGAACTCTTAGCAGAAAAATGTGGAGAAGGAGTTTTATGTAATAAAATTGTGACTCTTTATATGTTCTCTTTTTTCATTTTATTTTCTGACATGTCTTTCTTGTGTAAGTTGCATAGGAAATGTCCTCTTGTTTTGTGATAGATGTGTGGTAACCCTGTGTTAATGATGATAGCTGTTATGGTTTAAGCATATTTTATCTTTAACAAAGTTACACGAAAGTTGGAGTGCAGCGTGTACATAAACATGGTCACAAATAAAGTGGCAAAGTATAATGCCATATGATTAATATCACTCTTAAGTAGTCTTTTGTCATGACTGTATAGTGCATCCAGAGGTTATGTGGGGAAGGGACAGAGCAGATAGTTTACCTCTGCATTGTCATGAGTTTTACAGAATTATATTTGTGTTTGGAATTAATTACCATCAAGACTGATGATATATCCATTAAAAAAAGAGTTTTTGTTACAGGTATTGCTAAGTTTTTCATAGTTGTGTTCATAGTGATTGTGTACCTCGAAATTGCTCAACAAAATTTTTATTAGTCTTTTCTTTTTATTTTTGCCAGTATGGTGACCAGGCTGCAGGCTCACCTACTGAGGAATCATGGTTCGATTCCACTCAGGGGCAAGAAATTTACTTCTTCAAAATGTCAAGACTGGTTCTGAGGCTCACGCATCCTTCTAGTCAATGAATACCAGGGAATCCTACCCCAGTGGTAAAACAGCTAGGGTGTGACGATGACCACTTACCCTAATATGGTGCCAAGTTTATGAATGAGTGGAGCTATACCTCCATACCCTCATATGTCTTTGTGGTGTGCATAGGAAAAACTGTACCTTTACTTTATCATACAAAACACATAAATACACTTTCTGGTAAAATGCAGAGATTTGTAATATTACATGACAGGTGGTACATATATTTGCTACCTGGCTGTTTTACCAGTACTTAATAAAAATTTAAAATAATCAATTTTAACAACAGAACTTATGTGTCTGAATTGTTTACACATGTTTTATGCATACCTAATACTTGCTGTTTTACAATTGCAGAAAATTGCATAAACTTGTGTAAATAATAAAACAATGAATTTGAACCTCACAATGACCTCTAGGTAGTTGATGCATTCTGTTCATTTATTAATCTCCAGTGTAAATAGTGGCATGGTGATTAGATAATACAATTTCTGTTGGATACAAAATTATTGACTTTTGTGTTATATTCAAATAGTAGGTAAATGCTGACTATTCTATAGCATTAAAATAGGGCTCCTTAACATTTGAAAACTTTCGTTCGAAATATGTTTTTTATTCTGAACATTTAAAAAACTGCAAGGGTAAAATGTATCATGTTTCTCTACAAAATGTAACTTTTAAACAAAAGGTCCTTATCTGAAATAAACACATATCAAGGCCATCAAAGTACATAGACAGTGCTTGGTGCCTTTTGCATTTCACATGCAATACAATAAGCAATATCCTTTATCAGTGATGTTGAGTCATGAGCCTGATGTCTTTGATGGCCTTGGGACAGACTTACTTTGTTTCCATTGTGTTTGCAAAATGATTGATTATTGAAGATGCAACATATGTAAAATGCTGAACTTACAGTGCATGAAGGTTTCAATCAGTAGACTTTTCATAGCCTGAAGTGAAGTTCTGTACAAGTGGCTACAAGTGGCTTTGTAGGGGGAAAATATGCATTTTTAACATACAGGGAGATCTAATTCTTGTCTAAAATATATTTATGTCAGTTTAATTGTATAATTGGAACAACTTTAGTGGCCGGTTTTGATGTGTTTCAAACTGAGTCTTTTTAAAGGAATGAATTTAGAAATTACCAAACAAAGTACTTATTGAAGAGCCTCCTAACTTGTCATTTTGGGGCAGAATTTTTAGTCATTGAATGCCCAAAGATTAGATGGACAGGACTTGTAACGTGCAGATATAAGTCAGAATAGTGTCCAAAATCATGGTCAGAGTATCACAAAGCAATACACCGTTTGGGAAATCATGGTCAGAATATCACTAAGTAATACACCATTTGGGGACCTAGTTGTGGTAGGGTAATAGAGCTCAGGTTAATCAACACTGCCCCAGATTCAAACTAGATGCCTGTCAGGTATGTGTGACATGCATTACCGTTATACTGACGTCCTCATCAGTCAATGTTTTGTTCATATGAAAGACATATTCCTGTTCAGTGACTGTTCATTTACCCTGAGCAATGATTACAGCTGTTACAGTACAGTGTGTGCTTCTACAGTAAAGTTGTCCCCTGTGCCTGACACATCTGTCATCAGACTGACTGTCATATTACACCTGCAAAATTGCCATAGCCCTGCTGCTTCCAAATTCTTACCCACTTTGGGCATTCATGATCACTTCGTGTCTTAACTCTATACCCTTTCATTTGAAACAATGTCATTAGATAACTTATTTCACATTCTAGCTGCCATCATTCCCAAGAAAATACGTCTAGATGCACTGAATAGGAATGTGGGCCCCAAGGCCCTTCTGTAATTTGGTTGTAAAGGTAAAAAATCAGTCAGTGCCTTCTGCTGTAAATCAAACCACAGCCATTCAGTCCCTACCTTGTCTGTTAGCTTCTGTACAAAATAAACAAATAAACAGTAAATGTTTTGACTCACCATGTTCTTCTGTTGTTAGCAGGCCTGTCACATGTTCTGTTCTGATAGGATGCACTGTTTGACTGCCTTTAAAATACTTGTAGATTCTAAGCTCTCCCATCTGTCGTATGTAAACCAGTACCTTTTATCTTGATAGGCTGGCAGATAAGGCTAACTGTGATGATAGTGGCACTGTAGACCACCAGATTGCTTGGAATATTATAGAATGACTCACCTCTCATTGATATAAAATGTCTTCTCAGTTATTTGAGTTTCACATGTATGTATGTATGTGACTCAACTTCCACCAGTTAATGAGTCATACAGATAGTTAGGATAATGTTGGGATTAGGTTGTAGGAGTTCTTGCAGGATTTTGTTTAAAAAATATGACATGTTAACAGTTCCATCCCTTTATATTCTTATATTGGCAATGTTTATTATTAATAATTTCTCATATTTTCAAAGTAACTTAACAGTGTCTTCTATAAACACTAGACAGAAAAAATCTTCTGCATAAACCATTAATTAATCTTTCATCTATACAAAAGGGCACTACTTATTCTGCTAGAGAGGTTTTTAATAAACTGCTGCTCTACATTAAGGAACTCCAACAAGACAAGGTGCAGTTTAAGAACGCACTGAAACATTACTACCACCTGTTTTCATCATCATTATCATTGTCATTTATTCATATTCTTTAAATCTGAATTTACACAAAAACCATTGGATATAGAATTGGTCCAGTTAAAATATATGATAATAGATTAGATTAGTTATAAAACAATGAAATAATAAATATACTCATGTAGAACGAATAAGAACTAGTTACAATATAAGATACAATATAAAATGGTAAAACATAGTTACATTGGAATAAAATATACTATAGACACAAAACAGATGTAAAATGAGAACCATATAATAATCACATATATTATTTAAGTCAAAATATTCCTGTAATGAGTGGAATTAATGACAATAAAGAAAATTTTTGAAGGCTGTTTTGAACCCTTTAACATTATTGGTAAGTGCCTTTTTTTCAAAGGGAAGATTTTTAAAGATCCTACTACCCATTTAAAAGGTTCCTTTTTTACATGTTGATAACCTAGAAAATGCAAATGCAGATCAGTACTATGTCTGATATTATTCGTATGAACTTCTGTATTGCTCTGTTTCTGATCCATATTTTGAATGACAAACATAAATATAGATAACAAGTATTGAGTTTGGAGAGGAAGTATTTTTAATTTGTTTTTAAATAATCTCTGCATGAATCTCTATTTCTAATATGGGCAGTAATTCTTATGTCCTTCTTTTGATGTTGAAAAATTTTAGTACTGTATGAAGAGTTCCCCCAGAAGATTAAACCAAAACTCATTAAAGAGTGGAAGTAGGCTTTATATACCATAATTAATGTGTCAGCCGACATAAAAGATTTGATAGTTCTTATCACACAACAGGCCCTACTCAATTTAGTAATTAATTAGTTTAGGCAATTATTCCAAAGTAATGTATTTTCTATATGTGAATAAAAATCCAACAGATGCAACAATATGCAGATATTTATTCACTGCAAAACTACTCTACATGTTTCGGGTGTCACAGCACCCATCATCAGGAATATTAAAAGCTGTACCCGCAGCCTCAGTTACAGGTCATACTGCTTGTACCGCTACTCCCCTCCAACGTGGTCTGATCGGGACAGCAATGCATCGCCAATCAACCAATAACACACACTGCACACATGAGAACACATAATTGATAAGCAGAAAATACTAGAACAGACAGCGTACCAACTGCAACAAAACGACTAAACACATCACACCAAGCATTCACCTCTATATATTATAATTTACACTAATGCTAAAAATCCTCCGTCTTTACAGAACACACAACCAATGTGGTGATACAATAGAAAAGTCGCAGGCTCCTGATGATGGATGTATTAATGTCTGAAACATGTTGAGCACAGAAGAAGTGAAATAAA
>Ga0123355_10014435_pt1 | contig 12359 bp, 14 predicted proteins | sample TergutEmb28metaG_3_FD_89872 | JGI IMG/M metagenome (GOLD analysis project Ga0123355, IMG submission 89872) | Embiratermes neotenicus P1 segment gut microbial communities from Petit-Saut dam, French Guiana - Emb289 P1 | ecosystem: Host-associated > Arthropoda: Insects > Digestive system > Gut ...
CATGCCGCCGGAGGCGCGGTCGAGATGGTGCAGCGGCTGCTCGAGGCGGGAACCGGCGCGATCGGTTTCAGCGCCCATCGGCCGCCCGGCCATCACGCGCTCGCCGCTCGCGCGATGGGCTTTTGCCTGTTCAACAACATCGCCGTCGCGGCCGCGTACGCGACTGACCGCCTCGGGCTGGAGCGGTTGATGATCGTCGACTGGGATGTTCACCACGGCAACGGCACGAGCGACGCGTTCTGGCAGAGCGATCGGGTGTTGTTCGTCTCGATCCACCAGTGGCCCCTGTTCCCGGGCAGCGGCCGCCCGTCGGAGATCGGGTCCGGCGCAGGTCGCGGCTACACGGTCAACCTGCCGGTGCCGGCGGGGACGGCCGACGACGAGTACCTGTCGCTGCTCCAGGACACGGTGGTTCCGCTCGCGCGGCTGTACAAGCCGCAACTGCTGCTCGTATCCGCGGGCTTCGATGCCCACCGAGACGACCCGCTCGCCGAGTGTCTCGTGACCGAGCAGGGGTTCGCCGCGATGACCGAGATCGTGCGAACGCTGTCCGCCGAATTCGGGATCCCACTCGGGCTGGTGCTCGAGGGCGGCTACGACGTCGGGGCGCTGGCGCGGTCGGTGGTGGCGACGATGGAGGCGCTGGTCGCGTAGGCGGTTTGTAAGAAAACCACGCTATGACGTGGGTTTCATCCATACCGCGCGCCCGCAGCGGCGCACCGAAGAGGGTCACTCACGCGTGTCCTGCAGCGCCGCCCGCCAGCTGTCGGCAACCCGGGCCGCCATCGCGTCCGCGGAGTAGCGTTCCGCCGCCGCGCGGCCGGCCACCCGCGGGTCCTTCAACGACAGCTCCCGCGCCAGCGCCACGCCCCACTCCGCCAGCGAGAACGCGCCGCAGTGGGCGCCCTCGACGCCCGCCAGCGCCTCGGGCGCGACACCGTGGGGGGTCGCGAGCACGGGCACGTCGCACGCCAGCGCCTCGAGCACCGCCAGGCCGAATCCCTCGCGATCGGACGGCACCACCACCACATCGGCGGCGTTGACCCACAGCGGCACCCGCTCGGGGTCGACCGCTCCCAGCGCCAGCAGTTCCGCGCGGGGAGCGGTGGTCGCGTCGACCAGTTCCCGCGCCAGGTCATAGCGCTTCTCCGGCCTTGCCGGGTCGGCGGCGAACAGCACGTATCGGGGGTCCGGGTCGAGGCCGAGCTCCAGACGCGACTCGCGGCGGTCGAGCGGCCGGAAGCGCTCGAGATCGACGCCGCACGGAAGCACCTGCACGCTCGGCCGCCAACGTCGGGGCCGGGCGGGTGCACCGCAAGGCACCCGCCCGAGCAGCTCCGACGAGACCACCCCGACAACGTCCAGGAACGGCAGCGCCGCCAGCGTGATCACCCGCGAACGCGGATGCTCCAGGTCGGTCCCGTGCAGCGTCACCGCGTGCACGCCGGCGGGCACCGCCAGCGCCGGCCAGGCAGACAGTCCGAAGTGTGCGTGGACGACGTCAAAGCGGCGGTCGCGAAGTCGCCGGCGCAGGTCCCGGGCGGCCAGGAAGTAGGCCCGGGGAGTGCCGCCGGCGATCGTCTCGACCTCGACCGTGATCCCGTCGAGCTTCCTCAGCGCCCGCACCTGGTCGGACACGAACCTGCCGAAGGCGGGCCGCTCCGGGGTCGGCCACATGTTCGTGACGACGAGCGCGTCGATTGGCGTTGGTGACGGGGACAAGTGGCACCATCAAACCGCATGGCCGCCCCCGACCGAACCGAACGGATGACGCCGATCTCGCCCGAAGGCCCGATCGCCATGTTCGATTCCGGCGTCGGTGGCCTCACCGTCCTGCACGAGCTGCTGGTGTCGCTGCCCGCCGAGGACTACCTCTATCTCGGCGACACCGCCCACTTCCCGTATGGCGATCGCAGCGATGACGAGCTGCAGGAGTTCTCGCTGCAGATCGCCGAGCACCTGCTCGAGCAGGGGGCCAAGCTGCTGGTGGTCGCGTGCAACTCGGCCAGCGCCGCCGCACTCGAGACGCTCGAGCAGCGGCTCGAGCGTCTTGCCCCCGAGGTCAGCGTGATCGGCGTGCTGCGCCCGGCGGCACAGCTCGCGGTGGTCGCGACCCACAACGGCAGGATCGGTCTGCTGGCGACGCCGGCGACCGTCGCCAACGGCGGCTACAAGCGGGCGATCGGCGCCGCCGACCCGCACGTGCACCTGGAGAGTGTCGCGTGCCCTGATCTCGCACCGATCATCCAGTCCGGCTTCCCGTTCGACCAGGGGGTGATCGACACCGTTCGGCGATACTGCGCGCCGCTGCGAGCGGCAGCCGTCGACACCGTGATCCTCGGCTCGACGCACTATCCCCTGTGTGCCCCGATCCTGCAGCGGATGCTCGGCCGCGGTGTGACGCTGGTGTCGGCCGGTGCCGGCGTCGCGAGGTCGGTCGAGCGCGCCCTCGCAGCGGGCGGGCTGCTGAACCCGAGGACCGGACTCGAGGGCACATATCGCTTCCAGTGCACGCGCGACCCCGAGTCGTTTCGTGAGGTCGGCACCCGCTTCCTGCAGATGCCGCTCGGCCGCGTCGAGCGAATCGATCTATCGTGGGCATCCACCTATGAGCGACCGCAGCTACGGGCGCGGCCCTGACGGTCTGCGCCCGGTCACGATCGAGCCGGGATTCGTGCGGACCGCGTCGGGCTCGGCGCTGATCTCGGTCGGCGAGACGCGGGTCATCTGTACGGCCTCGGTACAGGAGAGCGTCCCCCGCTGGCTCACCGGGCGCGGCAGGGGCTGGGTCACCGCCGAGTACGGGATGCTCCCGGCTTCGACCGGCGAGCGCAAGCAGCGCGACGTGACCAAGGGCCGCGCCGACGGCCGCTCGGTCGAGATCCAGCGGCTGATCGGGCGGTCGCTGCGCGGCGTGATCGACTTCGGGGCGCTCGGCGAGCGGACGATCTACATCGACTGCGACGTCCTCCAGGCCGATGGCGGCACCCGGTGCGCGTCGATCACCGGCGGCATGGTGGCGCTGCGGCTCGCGATCGATCGCCTGATCCGTGAGGAACTGCTCGAGCGCTCGCCGCTGACCGGCACCGTCGCGGCGGTCTCCGCCGGGATCGTCGAGGGCGTGCCGCTGCTCGATCTCGACTACGCCGAGGACTCGACCGCCGAGGTCGATGCCAACGTCGTGATGACGGGAACCGGCGGGCTCGTCGAGGTGCAGGCAACCGCCGAGCGCACGCCGCTGTCCCGCGCGCACCTGGACGAGCTGCTGGCGCTCGCCGCCGCCGGGATCGAGCAGCTGCGCGCGGCTCAGGATCAGGCGGTCGCGAACGGCGACGGCTAGGCGTGGCCGGTGAAGCTGGTCCTCGCGACCCGCAACGCGCATAAGGTCCGGGAGGTCAGCCGGATCCTGTCGCCGTACGGGATCACCGTCGAGTCGCTGCCGGACGGCGTCGTCCTGCCGCCAGAGCACGGCGAGACCTTCGCCGACAACGCACTGCCGAAGGCCCGCGCGGCTGCGCAGGCGCTCGGCCGCCGCACGATCGCAGACGACTCGGGCATCGAGGCCGAGGCGCTCGGCGGAGCGCCGGGGGTCAGGTCGGCCCGTTACGCCGGCGAGCACGCGAGCGACGAGGAGAACCTGGCGAAGCTGCTGGCGGAGGCGCCGCCAGGGAGCCGGCTGCGTTACGTCTGCGCGCTGGCCTACGTCGACCCAGGGGTCGGGGACGAGCGTGTGTTTACGGGCGAGTCCCGCGGCAGGCTCACGGGCCAGCCGCGGGGAGACCGCGGGTTCGGCTACGACCCCGCGTTCCTGCCCGACGATGCCCCCGGCGAGCTGACGATGGCCGAGCTCGACGACTCCGACAAGGACGCGATCAGCCACCGGGGGCGGGCGCTGCGCGCATTCGCCGAGTGGTACGCGAACGCGGGATGACCGCCGAAGCGCCCGCCAAGCAGCGCACGGCGGCGCTGTCCGTCGGCTCCAACTCGGCGCTGATCCTGTTGAAGGTGGTCGCCGGGACCCTGACCGGCTCGATCGCGATCCTGACCGAGGCGGTCCATTCGAGCATCGACCTGATCGCGTCGCTGGTCGCGTTCGTGTCGGTCCGCAAGGCAGAGGAGCCGGCCGACGAGAGCCACCGGTATGGCCACGAGAAGGTCGAGAACCTGGCCGCGGCGATCGAGGGAGTGCTGATCCTCGTCGGCTCGGCCGCGATCGGGTTCGAGTCGGTGCGGCGGCTGATCACGGGCGGCAGCACCCAGATGCTCGGGATCGGGATCGCGGTGATCGCGTTCTCGGCCGGCGCCAACCTGATCGTCTCAGCGGTGATCGCCCGGGGCGGCAGGCTGACGCGGTCACCGGCTCTCGAGGGCGACGCGGCGCACCTGCGCACCGATGCGGCGAGCTCGATCGTGGTCCTGCTGGCACTGGTCCTGGTCCATGCGACCGGCCTTCAGTGGATCGACCCGGTGGCGGCGCTGCTCGTCGCCTCGGCGATCCTCGTGACCGGAATCCGCCTCCTCGCCAAGGCCGGGGGCGCGCTCGTCGACGAATCGCTGCCCGCCGAGGAAACCGACGCGATCGCCGCCACGATTGCCCGCTTCACCGACCGCGGCGTCGTCGGCTACCACGCGCTGCGAACCCGCAGCGCGGGCTCCCAGCGCTACGTGGACCTGCACGCCCAATTTCGCGCCGGCACCTCGCTCGAGGATGCCCACAGCACCGCTCATGAACTGCAGGACGCGATCGCCGACGCGCTCGGGGGCGCCGACGTGCTGATCCATCTCGAGCCGGAGGACCGGGTCAGGCCGGGCGAGCGGCTGGCGGCGCCGGCGGAGGGCGAACGGACGGGGTAGCGGGGGCGGGCGGGCGGGCCTTAGATATTGATCGCCGCCGCCAGCGCCACCGCAAAGGTCACGATCGCGTAGCCGTAGTACCCGTTGAGACCGAGGATCACGGCCGTCAGCAGGCAGATCAGAGCCGTCACCGACCACGCGAGCCGCGCCAGCCTGACCTGCCCGTCCTGATGATCGCCCGGGTCCGGCACGCGCGCAGCATGCCACGCGGGTCGGCGCGGGTGTCTTCCCGACCGCGGAAGTTGCAGAAATCCCGCGCCGCTACAGTGCATTTGCGCTCGTTACGTCCGCAAAGCGTGTTAGCTTCGGCGGTTCCTACCACCTTGAAGGAGGACCAAGTGACGAAAGCGGAGTTCATCGACCAGGTCGCCGACCGGGCGGGCCTGAGCAAGAAGGACGCCTCGGAGGCCGTCGACGCGGTCCTCGAAACGATCGAGGGCGCGCTGAAGCGCGGCAGTGACGTGGTCTTCTCCGGGTTCGGAAAGTTCAGCGTGTCTCAGCGCAGCGCGCGGGAGGGACGTAACCCCGCGACAGGCGAGAAGATCCAGATCGCGGCCAGCCGGGTTCCCAAGTTCACCGCCGGCGCGTCGCTGAAGAAGGCAGTCAACTGATCCAGGGTCGTATGTGACCACGGTCGTGAGGACGGGGCTCGCGAATGGATGCTGGAAGGGCCCTGAGCGGCGCCGCCCCGGCGACCGCAGGCAGTTCCGAGATTCGCGAGCCGTTTGAGACGTTCGCTGACCGCTTGGCCGAGTTGGTGGGGCGACGGGAGTCGCAGCTGGTGCTCGGCCTGGATCCGGATCCCACCCGGCTGTGGCCACGCGCCGCTCGTCGTGCCGCCGGGGAGGCCGACTCGGCAGAGTCGGCCTCCCCGGCGGTGCGGGCAGCCGCCGCGGTCTCTCGGCACTGCGCGCTGGTGATCGAGGCAGCCGCGCGGGAGTGCGTCGCGGTCAAGCTTCAGGTCGCGTGTTTTGAGCGTCTCGGGGCGCCCGGTTGGGCCGCCCTGCACGAGGTGGCCGATGCCGCTCGAGGCGCCGGCCTGCTGGTGATCGCGGACGCCAAGCGCGGCGATATCGGCATCACCGCGGGCGCCTATTCGCAGGCCTTCCTTGGCGAGACGCCGACACCATTCGGAGCCGTCGCGGGCCTCGGCGCCGACGCGCTGACCGTCAATCCGCTGCTGGGACGGGACTCGCTGGCGCCGTTTGTCGAAACGGCCGCGGACCGCGGCGCGGGCCTGTTCGTGCTCGCTCGTACCTCCAACCCCGGCGCCGCCGACGTCCAGGAGCTGCAGCTCCCCGACGGCGACACGGTCAGCGACCGGCTGGCCCGCTTGATTGCCGAGCTGGGTGCCGGGCGGGTTGGACGCTCGGGCCTGTCCGACGTCGGGGCGGTGGTCGGCGCCACCGCCCCGCACCGGCTGGTCCGGATGCGCGAGCTGATGCCGCGTGCGGTGATCCTGCTACCGGGGATCGGCGCGCAGGGGGGGAGGGTCGAAGACCTGGCGCCGGTGTTCGTGCCCGGTCCGGCGGCCGGACTGATCAGCGCCTCGCGGGCGGTCGTCGATGCGCACGAACGTGACGGTGGCGACCCGGCCCAGAGCGCCCAGCGGGAAGCGGCCAGGTTGCGGGAGCTGGCCTGGAGCGTGGCTCGCTGACCGCCGGAGATTCCCACCTGGGGGCCCTCCGGTGGCGGCCATCTGGCCGCCACCGCCACTCCACGATCCCCTGGTTGCCGACAGCCACTCCACGCGCTCGTACGGTCGGGGCCCGAGTATCCTCATGCAGGCGAGCGGTTGATGGGTGTTTGCGGGAGGATTGGTGACAGATGGCGGACCATTGGCGGCCCCGTCGGAGCCCGTTCAGATACCTGGCGCCGCTGGCGCTCGCCGCGACCTGTGCAGGCATCTATCTGATCGTGTCCAATGGCGTGCGCTCTAACCCCGCACCGCAGGGCGGTTCCCCCAACACCACACAGCGCAACAGCACGGGCACGGGTACCGGCAGCGGCACCGGCACCTCGCATGGTTCACCGACCGGGACCTCGACGACCGGCACGACGCCGGCGTCCTACGTGGTCCGCTCCGGCGACACGCTGTCGGCGATCGCGCTGCGGACGCGCGTAGCGATCGCGACGATCGAACGGCTGAACCCCGGTGTCGCGGCGAACGCGTTGCGGGTCGGTCAGCGGCTGAGGCTGCGCCGATGAGGTGGCCAGCTGCGGTTGCCTGCTGCGCTGTCGCGTGGTTGCTCTGCGCCGTGCCCGCCTTCGCGGTGGCGCCGCCGACCCTGTCCGTTACCGGCGCAAGCCTGATCGTCGCCGGCACCGGCGAACAGCTCTACTCTGTGAATCCGAACCGAGAGCTCGCCATCGCCAGCACGACGAAGCTGATGACCGCGCTCGTGACCCTGCAGCACGTCCGGAACCTGGACGAGATGTTCACGCAGTACGACTGGCACCCGGCGCCGGTGGACTCGCAGATCGGGCTGATCCCGGGCGAGCGGATGAGCGTCCACGATCTGCTCGTCGCGATGCTGTTGCCGAGCGCCGACGACGCGGCGATGGATCTCGCCTACAACGTCGGTGGGCACTCGGTTCGCCGGTTCGTGGCGATGATGAACGCCGAGGCCAGAGCGCTGCACCTCATCCATACCCACTACACGACGCCGAGTGGCCTCGACACGCCGGGCAACTATTCGAGCGCCGCCGATCTCGTGACGCTGGCCGACTACGCGCTCCACTACTCGCCGTTCATCAAGCACACCGTGTCGCTGCCGCGCGCGACGCTCCAAACCGGCCGCTACGTGCGGCAGGTGACCAACACGGACGATCTCACCGGACGCGTCCGGTGGATCAACGGGGTCAAGACCGGGCACACCTATGACGCTGGTTACGTGCTCGTGTCGTCGGGTACTCGGGACGGCATGACGTTGATCGGGTCGGTCCTGGGCACCGACAGCGAGCAGGCGCGCGACGACAACGCGCTGGCGCTGCTGGACTACGGTTTCGGCGAGTTCCACTGGGTGAATCCGGTCCGGGCGGGACAGGTGCTGGCGCGTCCCGCCGTCAGCTGGTCCTCGAACCGAGCCGTTGTGGTCGCGGCCGGTCGCTTCCAGCAGGTCGTACCGCGGGACGACCGGGTGTCGATCCAGGTGCACGCGCCTGCCAAGCTGAGCGGACCGATGCGCCGCGGGGCCCGGGTCGGCAGCGCGTCGGTGGTGGTCGGCCGGCGGACGCTGGCGCGGATCCCGCTGGAACTGGGTCGCGCGCTGCCGGCCGTGCCGTTCTTCACTCGCGCCAGCCAGATTTTGCGGCGACCGACTACGCTGATGTTGCTCGCGCTGGCTCTGGTAGCGGCGGTGGCTGCGACCAGGCTGTGGCGACGTCGACCACGAACGGTGGCGACCGGCCACCTGGAGGAACGATGATCATCACGGTCACCCTCAATCCGGCGCTCGACAGGACGCTCGAGGTCCCCAGCTTTACGCCTGGAAGGCGTCACCGTGCCGTCGACCAGCGGACGATGCCTGGCGGCAAGGGGGTCAACGTCGCCCGGGTCCTCAAGCGCCTGGGGCAGCCGGTGATCGCGACCGGACTCGCCGGCGGTGCCACCGCGATCAGGATCGTCGAGGCCCTGAACGACGAGGCGATCCTGAACGCGTTCGTGAGGATCCGCGAGGAGGCACGAACCAACACCGCCGTGCTGGACCCGACCACCGGGATCCATACCGAGATCAACGAGCGCGGTCCGTCGGTGTCGGCTCACGAGCTCGACATGTTCCAGGAGAAGCTGCTGTATCTCGCTCGCGGGGCGAGCGTCTGCGTGTTCGCGGGCAGCCTTCCGCGCGGCGTCGAGCCCGACACCTACGCCGACCTGATCCGCCGCGTGCGCAAGCTCGGCGTGATGACGATCATCGACACCGACGGCGATCCGCTGCGACTCGCCGTTCGCGCCGAGCCCGACGTCGTGTCCCCGAACGAAACGGAGGCCGAGGAGCTCGTCGGCCACGAGTTCAACGACGACGACGACCGCGCCGGCGCGGTTGTCGAGATCTGCCGGCAGGGGGCGTCCGAGGCAATCATGACGATGCCCGACGGCTGCTACGCGAACCTGCGCGAGAACGGCAGCTCGGCCCTGTACCGGGCCACGATCGAACCGCTTGAAGCCCGCTCGCCGATCGGCTCGGGCGACGCATTCCTGGCCGGCTTCGTCGCCTCCCGCTACGTCGGGCGCGAGCTCGTCGACTGCCTCCGGCACGGCGTCGCCTGTGGCGCCGAGTCGACGCAGCACATCGGCGCCGGAATCGTCGAACCCGGCAAGGTCGATCGACTCGTCGACACTGTCTCGGTCGACCGCGTCAATCTGCCCGCGAACGTGCCTTAGAAGCGGCCGGTTTTAGGAGCGCGGAGTGGCTCGAGCCGCCCGGCGCCGCTGCTAGATTGAAAGGGACCGATGGTTGCCGCCGTCGCCGCCTGAGCACTCGTCGAAAGTGGGGTTCATCGTGTCCGTTCGACTCTTTACGATCCGCTGATGGAAGTCGAGATCGGTCGTGGAAAGAAGGCCCGGCGGGCCTACGGGTTTGACGACATCGCGATCGTGCCGTCGCGCCGGACACGTGACCCGGACGACGTCGATATCAGCTGGACGCTCGGCCCGTACCGGTTTGACCTGCCGCTGATCGGGGCCGCGCTCGACGGCGTCGTTTCGCCGACCACCGCAGGTGTGATCGGCAAGTTGGGCGGACTCGCCGTGCTCAACCTCGAGGGCATCCAGTGCCGCTACGAGAACGCCGACGAGATTCTGGCGCGGATCGCGACCTTCTCAAAGGACATCGCGACGCGAGAGCTGCAGGACATCTACCACGAGCCGGTCAAGCCGGAACTGATCGCGCGGCGGATCCAGGAGATCAAGGCGGAAGGCGTTGTCGCTGCAGCGTCGCTGACCCCGCAGAAGGTCCGCAAGTACTACGAGGTGGCGCTAGAGGCTGGCCTCGACATCCTCGTGATCCAGGGCACGGTTGTGTCGGCCGAGCACGTCTCACGCGACGAGAGCCGGCCGCCGCTGAACCTCAAGGAATTCATCCGGGAGCTCGCGCCGACCCCGGTCGTGGTGGGCGGCTGTGCCTCCTATCACACCGGGCTGCATCTGATGCGCACCGGCGCGGCCGGCGTGCTGGTGGGTGTCGGCCCCGGCGCGATCTGCACCACCCGCGGTGTGCTCGGCATCGGTGTGCCGCAGGCGACGGCGATCGCCGACGTCGCGGCCGCCCGCTCGCAGCACATGCTGGAGACCGGCGACTACGTCAAGGTGGTGGCCGACGGCGGCATGCGCAACGGCGGCGACATCGCCAAGGCGATCGCCTGCGGCGCCGATGCGGTGATGCTCGGCTCGGCGCTGGCACGTGCCTACGAGGCCCCGGGCCGCGGTTACAACTGGGGAATGGCCACGTACCACCCGACGCTGCCGCGCGGCACCAGGCTCTCGACCAAACAGAACGGAACCTTCGAGGAGATCATCAAGGGTCCCGCCCGTGAGAACGACGGCACCTTCAACCTGATGGGCGCGCTGCGGACTTCGATGGCGACCTGTGGCTATCGGGACATCGCGGAGTTCAACCGCGCCGAGCTGATGGTCGCTCCAGCCCTGCAGACAGAGGGCAAGCAGCTTCAGCGCGAGCAGGGAGTCGGAATGGGCGCAGCAAGCGAAGCCGCGGTCCTCGGTGCCGCTGACTGAGCCGGCTGTCGCTCGCCAGGTCGGCTCCGATAAGCCGCGGGCCGTCGATGAGGTGGTCGTCCTCGACTACGGCGGCCAGTATTCGCAGCTGATCGCACGGCGGGTACGGGAGAGCGGTGTCTTCTCGACGCTGCTCCCACACCACGTTGGCGCCGACGAGATCGCCCGCCGCCGCCCGAAGGGCCTGATCCTCTCGGGCGGGCCCGCATCTGTCTACGCCGACGGCGCGCCGCGGCTCGACCCGGCGCTGCTGGAGTTGGGGATCCCGGTGCTCGGCATCTGCTACGGGATGCAGCTGCTGGCGCTGGCGCTCGGCGGTCGCGTCGAGGGAGCGGAGGTCGGCGAGTTCGGGCGCTCACAGCTGAGTGTCGGGACGGGTGGGCGGCTGCTGGCGGGCACGCCCGAGGAGCAGACGTGTTGGATGTCGCACCGCGACACGGTGTTTGAGCCCCCACCCGGGTTCACCGCGCTGGCGGCGTCGACGGCATCGCCGGTGGCGGCGTTCGAATCCGTGGAGCGCGAGATCTACGGGATCCAGTTCCACCCGGAGGTCGTGCACACCCCCTACGGACAGCGAGTGCTCGACAACTTCCTCAAGGACATCTGCGGTTGCGACGGATCGTGGAACGCCAACTCGGTGATCGAGGAACAGATCGACAGGATCCGCGCGCAGGTCGGCGACGGTCGGGCGATCTGCGGCCTATCGGGCGGCGTTGACTCGAGCGTCGCCGCGCTGCTGGTCCACCGGGCCATCGGAGACCGGCTGACCTGCGTGTTCGTCGATCACGGCCTGATGCGCAAGAACGAGGGCGACCAGGTCGTATCCGCGTTCCGCGATCATTTCCGCGTCCCGCTCGTGGCGGTCGACGCCGAGCAACGGTTCCTCGAGAAGCTTCGCGGCATCGACGATCCAGAACGGAAGCGCAAGGTGATCGGTGCCGAGTTCATCCGCGTCTTCGAGGAGGAGGCGGCGAAACTCGAGGACGTGAGGTTCCTCGTCCAGGGGACGCTGTACTCGGATGTGATCGAATCCGGGGGCGGCACCGGCGCGGCCACGATCAAGTCCCACCACAACGTCGGCGGATTGCCGGAGGATCTGGAGTTCGAGCTCGTCGAGCCCCTGCGGACGCTGTTCAAGGATGAGGTGAGGGCGGTCGGAGCCGAGCTCGGCCTGCCCGAGCGGCTTGTCTGGCGCCAGCCCTTCCCGGGCCCGGGTCTCGGGATCCGGATCGTCGGCGGCGAGGTGACGAAGGAACGGCTCGAGATCCTCCGGGAGGCCGACGCGATCCTCCAGGACGAGATCCGCAAGGCGGGTCTCTACCGGGATCTGTGGCAGTCGTTCTGCGTGCTCCCCGATATCCGCACCGTCGGCGTCCAGGGCGATGAGCGGACCTACGGCAACGTGGTCGTGGTCCGTGCGGTCACCAGCGACGACGCGATGACGGCGGACTGGGCCCGGTTGCCACACGACCTGCTGGAGCAGATCGCGAGCCGGATGATCAACGAGATCAGGCCGGTCGGACGCGTCGTCCTCGACATCACGAGCAAACCGCCGGGCACGATCGAATGGGAGTAGCCGCCGATCGTCACGGGGCCCTGCCCGGCGAGCGGTCTCGGGTCTCAGGGTCGACGGGTTCGGCGGCGCCAAGCGCCGCCCAAGCCTGCCGGATAGCTGGTGGGCGGGCGGATAGCGCCTGGGCGGGCCGGATAGCGCCTGGGCGAGCCGGAGCTGCCAAAACGGGGGTCTTGTCACTCCGGGCGGTGGTGGCCG
>Ga0123355_10014436_pt1 | contig 12358 bp, 10 predicted proteins | sample TergutEmb28metaG_3_FD_89872 | JGI IMG/M metagenome (GOLD analysis project Ga0123355, IMG submission 89872) | Embiratermes neotenicus P1 segment gut microbial communities from Petit-Saut dam, French Guiana - Emb289 P1 | ecosystem: Host-associated > Arthropoda: Insects > Digestive system > Gut ...
AGCACCGTTTGAGAATGTAATCCAGCTTACGTTGGATGTAATTCGCCAACTGGTGTTGGAATACACCCGAAGGCCTGTGCTTACGGTTTCGCCTCCGCGAAACACCCAATCGAGGATGAAATTGTCAACCCTAATATAGGGCGAATCGAGCAGCTCCTGCTGCAAATCATTTACTGCCATTGCAGCAACGCTTGGAATCCCTGCCAACATCACAATCGCCAGCAACGCGCTGATGAATTTTCTCATGGCAAATGTTCCTCCCAAAACAATAAAAATACCATAGTACAATTAAACTTTAGTCGTACTATGGCTAAAAATTCCTCTGTTTGTTCTATCTTTATTCATTTCTTGCGCATAGCCGTCATCGTCATAGCAATATACGCAATAATCCGCGTTGTTGGGGCTTATCACCCCGATGCTTGTGCCAGGATAACACATAGGGCATAGTTTGCACAGATTGAAAACTATTCATTTTCTTATACATTTTGTAGGTTAAACGCTTGCACGATAATTTCCATTACATTATCAAGTTCATCCAAACTATCTAAAAATATCTCAACGTCACCGTTGCCCCACCTCCCAAGCCCGTTGATATCCCTGCATATGCCTTTGGGGTCTATCACTTCGCTAAATTTCATGTTGACGGACAACCGCAGTCGTGATTTTTGGATTACCACATCTACAAAATTCGTATCTGCTTTGTATGCAACATACAGTTTTTTGAATTCTCGTCTAACGTATGTAGCGAGATTCATAATGCGAATGTTTAATTTTTCAAAAAGCATTTTATTAAAAGCATTAATTTGGTCGTAGCTGTTAATATTATATTGCTTCGTGGTTTCTTCTTGTTTACAATACGATACAAGTTCATCTTTTGTCAACATAGGATAAGGCCACGATTTTTTCGCCAGCTCAGAAAGCAACTGTGCACGCTCATTTACTTGTGTCTCGCCCCATGTTGTTTGTAACACAACATATTTATTCAGTCGAAGCGCACTTTCTTTAAGCCCACCTTCCATGTCGAGTTTATCGACAAAATGCGAGTCGCTCATTTCAGAGTTGTAGGCAGTTAGGGTGAGATTCCCGATGGTGTGGAGATATTTCTTTTGAATTTCACTCCAGTTATCACCGAGAGAGGCTTTCCAATCATCTGACAAATCGGGGTTTTGTGGAATGATATGCTCAATTGTTAGGTTATCTAAAGAAACAACCGATTTGTTATCATAATTTTCAAGCCGCCCGAGAATATATCGGCAACGATTCATATTGTAAATATCTCGCGATGAAAAAGCGGCGACAAAACGCTCGTTGTTCGGAAATTCTTTGTACGAATCAAGTAAGATGAAGAAAGCCTTCACTGAGGTCAAGTACTCTTCGCAACGGATGTCGTTTTTCATTGTTGCGAAAGTCTTATTCAGCGAGTTTGTCGGTATATCGCAAACGGCACGACGCAAGACATAACTAACGCACAGTCGCACGATTTCACGTAACTCTTCAATAGATATTAAGCCTCTGTCGCAATCATCGTGCGCCATCAAAAGGAATGGATACGCTACTTCCATGCGGATTTCTTTCATATCTTTGTATAAAGACCGCAATTGAGTATCTTCGCTTTGTACAAAATACATATCGGTATAGTGCTTGGCAAAGCTGTAAATGTCCTCACACAAGGCTTGAATCGTCAATCCACTCCCATTATGATAACTTTTGAATTCTTTATATACTTCGTCTTTTTTTGGGATTTTGCCAAGTTTCATCGTAAGATAATCACGGAAAAAGTTATCCAACAATTTGCTTTGATGTTCGTAATCAAAGAGATATTCCGTGGGGCGCCAAATATTGTTATAGACGTCCACCTGTGCTTGCGAATCCAAGCCCATAAGCAGATAATTGCGTATGAGGTCAGAGTTCTCTAGATCCATGCCTGTCGAGTTAAGGCTTTCGAAAATCGCTTGCGGGTCATCATGTTGACGGTCAAGAACAATATCCACGATTTGTAGTTTGCCGAGGACATCGTACAAATCGTTCGGCTTGATTTTCATTTTACTAATTTGTCCAAAGAAAAAGTCGTAATTATCAAGCACACGAGATTTAAGGCCGTCGGGAATTGGAGCACCTTCAATCTTCTTCGTTAATACATCCCTATCTGTTTGTGTAAGAAGTAATTTATACTTCGCTGTGTCTGCCTCATATTGGTTTAATAACAAAGTATCCGTGATTTTGTCGGGGTTTACACCGCAGTCGGGATTTGCTTTTGTAAAATCTCTTAGCGCAACAAGAATCAAAGTCAGCGTTGTCAGTCGTTGTTGTCCGTCGATAATCATGGCACGAGTCGATCCTGCCGGCGCGTCCTCGTCTATGCGAACAATTGAACCGACAAAATGCCCTTCTCGCTTTGATGTATGGAGGTTGATAATATCGTTCCAAAGCCGCAAACACTGCTCTCGTTCCCAACTATAGGTGCGTTGATATAATGGTATCAGATACTGGCACGTTCCGTTAAGGTATTTGTAGATATTGCTTTTGAAAGCGTTCATGGTTGTTTCCTCTCCTTAATTATCAGCCCACATCTCGCATTGCCCGATAACGGTTGCGATGGCATCTTCCAAACCCTCCGGCGGATACTTATATTGCTTAAGCAGCTTTTTCACCAACCGCCTCATACCGGCACGGGCAGATTCTTTCTTTTGCCAATCAATCGTACGGTTCTTGCGGAGCATATCGGTGAGTTCTTGCGTCAATGACACGAGCTCGTTGTTTTGATAAAAGTCACGGACAGCCTGCGGTTTCGTCAGTGCATCGTAAAAAGCGAGTTCCTCATTGGTCAACCCCAGTGCTTGACCTTCGGCACTGGCAGTTGCCATCTCGTTTGCCATTTTCATAAGTTCGGCAATCACTTCCTCGTTGGAAATTAGACCGTTGATATAAGCCTTCATACACTGCGCCATACGCTCCGAGAACATCTCGGACTTCACGAGGTTGGTGCGTTTGTATGTTTTGATTTGCTCGGACAGCAGTTTCTTCAAGAGTTCGAGTGCGAGGTTTTTCTCTTTCATATTCGCTATTTCGGCAAGGAACTTCGGGTCGAATAGCGAAAAGTCCTTGTCCTTATCCGAGAAAAGGTTTATAACGCCTTCACTTTGAATGCTTGCTGTCAGCAGTGCATTAATGCGCTCGTTAATCTCTTTCAAAGACAGCGGTTTGCCATCGCCAACAAAGCGAGTAAGCAAAGTACGCACTGCCTCGAAGTACGCGGCCTCAAAGCGTTGCTGCGGGTTCAGAAGTGAACGGCAAAGCGACAAGGCTTGGCGGAGCAACATTGCCTCTTTGATGAATGCCTCTTTTTCGGTTTCCTTTTCAAGTGCCGACAGGAAGTTCGCTCCTCCTGTTATAGCTTTTGCACGTGTCAAATCCGTGGCTTTATCGCTCATGAATGAAGAGTAGTCAAATCCGTGCATAAGACTACGGCAGACTTCCAATTTCTCGACGAACTTTGGTAAGGCAGTCTTGGCGATGTCCTGCTCGCCGTAGTTTTGTTTGTCTCGGTTTGTGTAGTCGTTCATCGCCCGTTTCAAAGCCGAAGCGATGCCGACATAGTCAACGACAAGTCCGCCCTCTTTATCTTTGTAAACACGGTTGACGCGGGCGATTGCCTGCATGAGGTTATGCCCGGTCATTGGCTTGTAGATATACATTGTAGCGAGCGATGGAACATCAAACCCGGTTAGCCACATATCAACTACAATAGCAATTTTCATAGGGTCGTTGTTGTCTTTGAATTTCCCTGCGAGTTCGTCACGGCGGCGTTTGTTGCCGATGATGCCACGCCACTGTTCGGGGTCTTTATTGCTTTCGGTCATAACAACGCCAACCTTTTCAGTCCAACCAGGGCGCATTTCGAGTAGCTTGCTGTAAATCTGCATAGCTATCGCACGAGAGTAAGCAACAATCATCGCTTTGCCCGTCTGCTCGTGCTGGCGACTGTCCTCGTAATGCGTAACAATATCTTTGCATAGAGCATCCAAAGTCTGCTCTGCGCCGAGGATAGATTCCATGCGGCCGAGCTCTTTTTTGCTCTTTTCGATTGCATACACTTCGGCATTTTGTGCCATGACATCGTATTCGGCATCAATCAGACGGAGCATATCCTCGTCAAGTTTGAGGTGAATGACACGGCTTTCGTAGTAAACGGGGCGTGTCGCACCGTCTTCCACCGCTTGGGTCATGTCGTAAATATCGATATAGTCTCCGAAAACCTCGATGGTCGAGCGGTCTTTGCTTGAAATCGGCGTACCCGTGAACCCTATGTAGGTTGCATTCGGTAGGCTGTCACGAATCAGTCGTGCTGTGCCGATTTTCACTCGCCCAGTATCAGCATCGATTTTTTCCTCAAGTCCATACTGACCACGGTGTGCCTCGTCTGCCATGACTACGATATTGCGCCGTTCGGTGAGCGGTTCGCTCGACTCCTCGAATTTTTGCATAGTCGTGAAAACAATGCCGTTGGCTTGCCGCCCTGCGAGAAGCTCTTTCAAGTGGGTGCGGCTTTCGGCTTGAATTGGAGTTTGCCGCAGGAACTCCGAGCATTTCGCAAACTGTCCGAAAAGCTGGTCATCGAGGTCGTTGCGGTCGGTTAGAACTACGATGGTTGGCGAATTCAAAACCTCTTGCAACAAATGGGCATAAAACACCATCGACAGCGACTTTCCGCTGCCTTGCGTATGCCAAAACACACCGCCTTTACCATCTGTACTTGTAGCATTTGCCGCCATAGCAGCGGCTTTGCGGACTGCAAAATACTGGTGATATGCACCGAGGATCTTCGCATCGCCCGAAAAGCAGATGAAGTTCTTTATAATGTCAAGCAGCCGTGCCTTATCGAACATTCCCTCAAGAAAGGTGTCGAACTGAGCATACTGCGTGTTTTCGTAGCCGCCGTCCTTCGTTTTCCACTCCATAAAGCGGCCTTCGTCGGCGGTGATTGTCCCCGCTTTGGAAACGCCGAGGTCGCTCATCACGAGAAAAGCGTTGTACACAAACAGCGATGGGATTTCGTGCATATAGTTTCGCAATTGCAAGAAAGCCTCGCTCGCGTCGGTTTCCTCACGAGAGGGCGATTTCAATTCAATCACAACAACAGGTATGCCATTCAAAAACACAATCACATCGGGGCGCTTTTCGCTGTTTTCGGTAATCGTCCACTGGTTGGCCACCGTGAATGTGTTGCAGTCTACATTCTCGTAATCCACAAGATATACCAAACCCGACTTCTGCTCGCCGTCATGAAAGTAATTCACCGATACGCCGTTTTGGAGGTAGCCCATGAACTTTTTATTTTTCTGTTCAAAAGAGCCACCCTCGAAATTCCGCAGTTTATAAACCGCCTCGTTGATAGCGACTTCGGGCAGTTTCGGGTTTATCCGCTGCAAGGCAGGCATGAGTTCGTCCAAATAGAGCGGTTCGCTGTAATCGCGCGTCACACCGGGACCGTAGGCATAGGCGTAGCCGAGGGTGTCACGGAACACCTCCAGCACAGCATTTTCGTAGTTTGCTTCGGCGAACGTCATATTTACATCTCCTTTGGGGCAATTTCGCCAGACATGAGGCGGGGTAAGAGAGTGTCGCGCAGGGCGGCGAGGCGGGCGGATTCTTCACGATTTGCCGCCATGTAACTGAAGAGGGGCGAAAGTTGATTTCGCAACTCTTCACCATCCTCGCTTGTGGGCACGAGGATTTCACGCAACCCTATGTCTGATGGTTTGACTGATGGGTATGTTGAAACACTCTGTTCCGCAAGTTGTTGTAATTGGGCAATAGTATCTTCTGCCGTCAATAAAAGATATAAATACTCGTTACAAACGGCGGAGTGATTGCTATGAATAACGGCAAAACCCGTGGAAACCAGCATATTGTCGCTTGGGTGTGATATTATTCCGAAATGCCGCTGGATTGGTCTGACGGTGGAATAAACAATATCGTTTGTTTTGACTTTTCGCCTTGCCCTGCTTGGCAATTTCTCGCTCCCAACGTCAATGCGTTGTACTGTTTCGATTACCCCATCAGTGATATTGCCAGTGTCAAGGTAATTAACAAAAGTCCAGTTTTCTTTTGGCGAATATGTGTCCGTATTAAAATCCACAACATCGGCAACCGTAGACATTTCGCCAACGTTCATTTTTTGGAACTCAACAAAAACCGCCCTTGCCATCTGCTCTAAATAATGATTTATCTTTGTGTTGTTGGCGATTTTGTCGTCCAATGCTCGCAGGGTGCGTCCGATTTCGATTTGCTCTTCTAAAGGTGGTGAGTCAAATTCGAGATTTTCGAGCATTTGCTTTGTTAAAGCATTTCTTGTGCCGCCAGATGAGCCTATTGAGAGTAAGTGCGGTTTGAAATATTGTAACAAATATAACAAGTAAAATGGGTCGGTTTTTTTAGTATTTGCGCGAATAATAGCAACGTGCTGATTCACTCGTGCTGAAACATATTCAGCCGGAACCATGCAAACTCGCGCAACAGAATCTCCAGTAATATTTATAAGCACATCGTTTTCTTGTATCGCCGCATTATCAAGAAGTTGTGCTTGGTTATCATCAATGAAAGCCAAGCCTGTCGTAGAAAAAGAAAAATCTAACACATTTTGACTTCGTATTAGCGGTATGCCAACCGTTTTATATGAGTCTTTTCCGCCACGCGGGGTTGCACCGCTGCCAATTTTGTTACAAACTTCACCTAACCGTTTTGTTTCCCAGCCATTTTGATAAATAACTTTCCCATGTCTCCTTATATGCTCCGCAAGTGCTGCATTCACACCATCGCCCAAAACAAAATCGAACATATATGGCATAGTGGTTTTTTCGATTTCTGCGTTAATTTTCATCACATCACGCATCGTGATAGCGTCGCCATAAAGCACAATATCGACATCGCTGTTGTGCCTATGCAACTGCATCGCGCGCGAACCAAAAAGAACTGCTTTTTTTACACATCCTGCTTTTTTGAATATTGTTTTTAACTTATCGATTTCTTGCGACGTTAAGCCAGTCATCAATTTTCTCTCCTTTGTTGCAACTGCTCTTGCAACGCAAATAAAATTGGCGCATAGTCTTCTTTTATTGTCTTGATAGCAGATAAAGCCATGTTTTCGTCGTATACATGCGAGAATTTATTGCGACTTTCAAGTAATTCAAGCCATATATCACCATCGGTTATTAAATCATTTGCAAATGCCTGTTTGATTGTCGCGCGTGGTGATTTTACGTCATACCCTTCGTAAAACAGTATGTCTTTCAAGGTTTTCCAAGCAAGTTCAAAGCTAACCTCAAACATTTGAATAAGCCCGGCACGTTCGAGTTTTGTGTATTCTTTCTTTTCGATTGCCAACTTTAACTCATTTGCGGATGATGTGTAATTTTCAAACCGTTCTTCCCATCTGAAATCAGAATGCATAACGTTTTCTCCTAGCAAATAATGTTTTTCCTCTCGGCAGTGCTGAGAGTTTTTTGTCATCAGACCTCAAACCCAATTGCCCCCAATCTCTGCCGTATTTCATCTTCCAATTCATGCGAACGCCCCCACATGACCGACAATTCGCTGGTCAACCTTGTCATTTTTTCATCGAATGGCTCACCGTCGTCCTCCTGCTCTTCGATCCCGACATAACGCCCCGGCGTGAGAATATAGTCCTGTTTTGCAATGTCCTCGGTAGACACAGCGGCACAAAAGCCCTTTACATCTTCGAGTGTTCCATCACGGAAGGCCTCGAAAGTTTCGGCAATTTTTTTTATGTCCTCGTCAGTCATTTCACGGTTTTTGCGTGAAACCATCGTCCCCATTTTGCGGGCATCAATAAAGAGCGTTTTGCCTTTTTGCTTTTTGTTTCTGCTGATAAACCACAGCGACACGGGAATTTGCGTGGTATAGAAAAGTTGTGTCGGCATAGCAATAATGCCTTCAACAAGGTCATTTTCTATGATTTTCTTGCGGATTTCGCCTTCGCCGCCACTTTGTGATGACAGCGAGCCGTTGGCAAGCACAAGCCCGATTTTGCCGTTGGGCGAAAGGTGATGAATCATATGCTGAACCCACGCAAAGTTGGCGTTGCCCGATGGCGGCAAGCCATACTTGAAGCGTTGGTCATCGTTAAGCGAACCATCATTCCAATCCGAAAGATTGAACGGCGGATTCGCAAGAATAAAGTCGGATTTTAGTGTAGGGTGCAAGTCGTTGTGGAAGGTATCGGCGTTGTAGCCTCCGAGGTCTGCCTCAATCCCACGAATGGCAAGATTCATCAATGCCATTTTTCGGGTGGTTGGGTTTGCGTCTTGCCCATAAACAGAGAGATTGCCGATGTTGCCTGCATGGTTCTTTACAAAGTCGGTGGATTGTACGAACATTCCACCCGAACCGCAACACGGGTCGTACACGCGCCCCTTGAACGGTCGCAATACCTCAACGAGTGTTCGCACTACGCATGACGGCGTATAGAATTCACCTGCTCGCTTGCCTTCTTGCTCGGCAAACTTAGAAAGGCAATACTCGTATGTACGGCCGAGGATGTCTTTATCCGTGCCGTGTTCAATCATTTTGATGTTAGTGAAAAGGTCGACCACATTTCCGAGACGACGCTTGTCCAGTTCATCGCGAGCATAGTTTTTTGGCAGAATGCCCTTCAGTCGCTTGTTTTCCTTTTCGATTGCCCGCATGGCATCGTCAATCACTGTGCCGATTTCAGCTTTGTGAGCAGCCTCTGCAATGACATTCCATCGTGCAGACGGCGGCACGAAAAAGACATTGACTTCGGCGTAGGCATCTTTATCTTCCACATCGTCATCATCGGCTTTAAGTTCAAGATAGCGCTCCTCAAATTTGTCCGAGATATACTTCAAGAAAATCAACCCAAGCACGACGTGTTTATATTCCCCCGCATCCATGTTGCCGCGAAGGATATCTGCTGCCGCCCATATTTGTTGTTCAAAGCCGATACCGGCTGTGTTGTTTCCGTTATTTGCAGGCATTTACTCGCCCTCCTCTTCATCCGGTATCAATTCCATTACATCCCCGATATCACATTCTAAATATTTGCAAATTTTTATCAAAGCGTCCATGCTGACCGTTTCGCCTTTAGAAAGTTTGGTCACCACGCTCCACGAAACGCTTGCTTCTTTTTGAAGGTCTTGTTTTTTCATATCTTTATCAATTAGTATCTTCCATAATTTCTTATAGCTTACTGCCATTACTCCACCTCATCTTTAAGCCTTGTTGGAATGCTACTAATATAGTATATCATAATTCAAAAGAAAAAACAAGAGAATATTCTTGTGTTGACGAGAAACATTTCACTTATGTCTTGAAATTTCATTGAATTTGCGCTATAATACTGATTTTTACGAAAGCGAGGCTTTTGATCAACACCTGCTCGCTTCCAACCCCACCACCAACACAACCCCGCAAGCCAGCACAAAGATGCTCGCCTGCGGGGTTCGTTTTGTGGCTTTGGCGGGGCTAAGCGACCGCTGTTCGAACTCTTTCAGGAAAAATGCTACCTAGGTTATGTTTCGCTCTTTGCAGCATTGCTTCAAAACACTCTTTTTATTAGCATAAATTTGTTCCAAAGCAGATTCAGCCATTTTTTTGTTAAGTTCTATAACCTTTTCTTTGTTAACACAATCACCAAGAGAAACATCTTTTTCGTATAGAATAAGGGCTTTGTTTGGAGATATGGGGTAATATAGTTCAAAATCTTCTATACTTTCATCTAGACAACGGTTAGCCTTTAAATTTATTAGCGGTTGGTCGGTTGTGATAAATGGCGTTTGCGTATCGTTTGTATTGAACCGCGAGAAAAACAGAAACAATCATTCTCCCTTCTTTATCGCTGCTGTAAAAAGACGAATCCCCATTTCGTAATTTAGCAAGATAATGGTATCATTTGGTTCTCGATATTATTATGCCAATCCTCTTCGGATTCAGATATTATTACAATGTCCGGTTTCGTCAACTCTTCACGCTTGTAGAAAAATCGCTCAACAGCTATATTATCAACATTGGCGGGAAAAATTTTATCGCCACGCAAGCAAAATGGTTGTTCTTTCTGCGCTGCCCATTCTTTAAGGTAATGCTTCCAAACATAATGTTGTCTTTTTTTCACTGGGATAAACTCCGAAGGTGGTTTTTTTAACTTGCAATGGTAGGCGAAATAGCGTATACTATTGCTATGAAACAAACAATTTTATTGGTAGAAGATGATGCGATGATTGCGCAAGGGCTCGAATATGCATTGGTGCAGCAAAACTATGATGTAACGCACTGTAGTTGTTTGGCGGCGGCATGCGCTGCGCTGCAAGCTGCACCGTTTGATCTTGCGATACTCGACATGCAACTGCCCGACGGCACGGGCGCACAACTGCATGCGCAATTAAACAACACGATCGTGATTTATTTGACGGTTGTGGACGACGAGGGCAACATTGTGCGTGCGTTCGAGCAAGGCGCGGCGGATTATGTAACCAAGCCGTTTCGCCTGGGCGAACTGCTTGCCCGGATCAAGCGTGCGTTAAATAGTGCGGGGAATTCAACAAAACTTGCGATTGGAGAGGCTTTGATTGACACAGCCGCCGGGAAAGTTTATGTTGGCGAAGAAATGCTTGAGCTTACGGCGCTAGAATATCGGTTGCTACTTACGTTTGCAGCACATAAAAACCAGTTGCTCACGCGTGCGCAGATTCTCGAGCACATTTGGGATGCATCGGGCAGCTTTGTGGAGGACAATACGCTCACGGTTTATGTCAAACGCTTGCGCGAAAAACTGGGTGATGCAGTGCAAATCGAAACAGTGCGGGGGATAGGCTATCGTGTGGATTAGCAAACGCGAAGTAAAAGAATTTTCGCAAAAAATTCGTCAGATCATTGATGGACAAGATGTTGACTTGCGCGTGAACGACGAAGGAATTTGGAATATCTTATGCAATGATATTCACATTTTGGCGCAGTTAAAGCATGAACAAGTGACGGTGCTTAAGCGTGACAAAGCGATGCTGAAGGATACGTTAGCAGACATTTCGCATCAGTTAAAAACTCCGCTGACTTCCATGACAATCATGGCTGATTTATTGGAAGAAGCTCCGCCAGAAAAGCAAGCTCAGTTCATCGCAAACATCAAAACTTCACTTGCGCGAACAGACTGGTTGGTGTCGGCATTGTTAAAAATGGCCAAGCTTGAGGCCGGGGCGGTGGAGTTTGCGCAAGAGCATGTGAAATTTGCAGATTTGCTTGTGCTTGCGCTGGAGCCGCTTCAGATTCAGCTGGAGTTGAAAAATCAAAGCGTGAAACGCACAGGTGAAGTCAAACTGCGCTGTGACAAACGCTGGACAGCCGAGGCACTGACGAATCTCATCAAAAATGCTTCGGAGCACGCGCCAGAAAACTCAAACATTCAGATACAGGCCGGGGTAAACCCCATTTGCGCCTGGGTAAGCGTAACAGACAAAGGGCCTGGAATTTGTGATACGGCGCGGGCAAAGCTGTTTCGACGCTTTGAATCACAAAGTGGGACGGGCATTGGTTTGCCGCTTGCGATGGCAATTATGCGCGGACAGGGTGGAGACATTGAGGTTGCGAGTGGCGACGTTGGGGCGATATTTACGCTGAAGTTTTATGACTGAATTGTCACTTAAAAATCACCAAACAGTCACATTGGCTTGCTAAAATAGCCTAAACTAAAACAGGAGGCAAATGAAAATGGCTATTTTACAAGTACAGCAACTGACCAAGATTTATGGCAAAGACAACACGATTGTGACTGCGCTGAGCGAGGTTTCGTTTAGCGTAAACAAAGGCGAGTTCGTGGCGATTGTGGGGGCTTCGGGCTCCGGCAAGTCAACGCTGATGCACCTGCTTGGTGGGGTAGACCATCCGAATTTTGGCCGCGTTATCGTGGATGGCCACGACATTTTTGGTCAAAACGAAAGCGAGCGCGCGATTTTCCGCCGACGCAACATTGGCATTGTGTATCAGTTTTATAATCTCATTCCAACCCTCACGGCCGAAGAAAACATCATGCTGCCGTGCTTGCTCGATGGCCGAAAAGCCGACAAAGAAAAGCTTGCGCATATCTTAGACACCATTGGGCTTTCGAGCCGCGCAAAGCATTTGCCCAGCGAGCTTTCGGGCGGGCAACAACAGCGCGTGAGCATTGGCCGCGCGATGATCAACGACCCAGCAATTATTTTGGCCGACGAACCCACCGGGAACCTCGACTCAAAGTCGAGCCGCGAAATCATGGATTTGCTGCGCCTTGCAAACAAGCGCGACAACCAAACCCTAATCATTATCACCCACGACGAACAAATTGCCCTGC
>Ga0123355_10014437_pt1 | contig 12358 bp, 8 predicted proteins | sample TergutEmb28metaG_3_FD_89872 | JGI IMG/M metagenome (GOLD analysis project Ga0123355, IMG submission 89872) | Embiratermes neotenicus P1 segment gut microbial communities from Petit-Saut dam, French Guiana - Emb289 P1 | ecosystem: Host-associated > Arthropoda: Insects > Digestive system > Gut ...
CTCTTCCGGTGCTTGCCGGAGGCACCTCGGAGTGCCCCGACCACGGCGCCCGCGATCCCGCCGACTGCCGCCGCCCCTCCCGCGGCGCGGGCCGCTGGCGGCATTTCCGTGCGGTGTTCCGCGGCACTGCCGTGCGAAACCCCCTCAAGACCCTGGCTGTCCCCACCGCGGTTCGGGTCCTCAAGGTCACCGACGGGAAAGAAGCACCGGAACGAGTGCGTGGAATCGGCGCTCGTCAGGGGTGGCTCTGAGGCTCTGCATTCGTCACGCGCGTACCTGCACCGGGGTGCGAACTTGCACCCGGCTGGCGGCGCCGTCAGATCGGGCGGCTGACCGGGTATGTTGTACAGCCGGCCGCCGGCCGCCGCGGCTTTCTCCGGCAGTGCCTCGAACAGCGCCTCGGTGTAGGGGTGGTGCGGGTTGGCGAACAGCACGTCGGTGGGCGCGGTCTCCACGATCCGGCCCGCGTACATCACCGCCACTCGGTCCGCCCGTCCGGCGATAACGCCGAGGTCGTGCGTCACCAAGATGACCGCCATGTCGAGTTTCTGCCGCAGCGAGTCGATCAGCTCGAGGATCTGCTTCTGAATGGTCACGTCGAGCGCGGTGGTCGGCTCGTCGGCGATCAGCAGCTTCGGCTCGCAGGCGAGGGCCATCGCGATCATGACCCGTTGCCGCATGCCGCCCGACAGCTGGTGCGGGTAGTTGTTCACCCGCTCGGCGGGCTTCGGCATGCCGACCAGGCCGAGCACCTCGATGGCCCGGTCGAGCGCCTCCTGGCGTGAGGCGCCCCGGTGCAGCCGGACCGACTCCGCGATCTGGTCGCCGACGGTCATCGTGGGGTTCAGCGAGGTCAGCGGGTCCTGGAAGATCATCCCGATCAGGTTGCCGCGGACGTCCTCCATGCGCTTCTCCGGCAGCGCTGCGATATCGGTGCCGTCCACGAGGATCTTCCCGCCGGTGACCTCACCGCCTCCAGGCAGCAACCGCATGATCGACAGCGCCGTCATCGTCTTCCCGCTGCCCGACTCGCCCACGATGCCGAGGCATTCGCCCGGCTCGACCGAGAGCGAAACGCCGTCGATCGCGTACACGGTGGCGCGGCGCAGCCGGATCTCGGTGTGCAGGTCCTGGATGTCGAGGAGCGGGGCCATCGGGTCCTTTCTGCGAGCCCTACGTTCTGCGAGCCCTGAGTTGGCAGGTCACCGGCTCAGCGGCGCTGGAGGCGGACCTCGAACGCGTCGCGCAGCGCGTCGCCGATGAAGTTGATCGCGATGACGACGAGGATGATCGCGATGCCCGCGGGGAAGATCTGCCACCAGTAGCCGTCGTAGACGGAGTTGAGCCCGGCGTTGAGCATGCCGCCCCAGTCCGTCTGCGGCGGCCGGATGCCGAGCCCGAGGTAGGACAACGCGACCACGAGCAGGATCGCGTCAGCGACCTGGAACGTGGCGTTGACGATGATGGTGCCGATCGCGTTCGGCGCGATATGCCGGAACACCGCCCGCGCGGAGCCGCCCCCCATCACGCGCATCGCCTGCACGTAGTCCCGCACCCGGAGCGACAGTGCCTCGCCGCGGATCAGCCGGGACGTGGTCAGCCATGAGGTCAGCCCGATGACCAAGATCAGCTCGGTCTCGGTGGGCGGGAACATCGACACCACGACGAGTGCGAGGAACAGCGTCGGGATCGCGAGCAGCGCGTCCACCAGCCGCATCATGACCGAGTCGACGATGCCGCCGAAGTACCCCGAGACCGCGCCCCACAAGGTGCCGAGGACGGTCGCGACGACTGCGGCGGCGAGACCGACCTCCAGCGAGATCTGCCCGCCGACCATGAGCCTGCCGAGGATGTCGTAGCCGTTCTGATCGGTGCCGAGCGGGTGGCCGGGGCCGGGCGCCAGGTTCTCGTTCGCCAGGTTCACGTGCACCTGGTCGGTGTGGTAGAACAGCGGCCCGAGGTAGCAGAACCCGAAGATGAGCACCAGCATCACGACGCCGATGATCGCCAGCTTGTTCTCCAGGAACACCTCCAGGCCGCGCACGAACATGCCGCGCGGCTTGGTCGCGGGCAGCGCGCCCGGTGCCGGCGCGCCCGCGGCGCCGGCTGCTCCTGCCGCGCCTGGCGCGGTGGCGGCGGTCACGCGTACCTCACCCTCGGGTCGAGCACCGCGTACGCGATGTCGGCGAGCAGCGACCCGATAACCGTGGCGATCGCGACGACGATGACGAACCCCAGCATGGTGGGGTAGTCCTGTTTCTGCGCGGACTGGTAGAACAGGTAGCCCATCCCCGGGTAGTTGAACACTGACTCGGTGATCAGCGCGCCGGACATGATCCCCGGAATCGACAGGCCGAGCAGGGTCGCGATCGGGATCAGCGAGTTGCGCATCACGTGCCGCCACAGCACCCGCTTGCCTGAGGCGCCCTTCGCGCGGGCGGTCCTGACGTAGTCCTCGGTGATGTTGTCCAGCACTGCCGAGCGCATGTAGCGGCTGAACAGCGCGATCGTGACCAGCGCGAGGGTGACCACGGGTAGCACCAGGTCACGCCAGTCGGTGAGGTCGCTCTCGATGCCGCCCTGCGGTGCCTCCGGGCCGAACCAGCCGAGCTTGACAGAGAAGACCAGGATCAGCACGGTGCCGACGAAGAACGTGGGCGCCGCGTAGAACAGGAACGAGAGGCCGGTGAACGTGTAGTCAACCGCCTTGTTCCGCCGCACCGCCTGCCACAGCCCGATCGGCACGGCGACTAGCAGCGCGAGGATCGTAGAGATCCCGACGAGGATGATCGTCTTGGGCAGCCGCTCGCCAAGCAGCGAGGCGACCGACTGGTCAAGCGTCCACGAGAACCCGAGGTTGCCCTGAAGCAGGTGGCCGAGCCAGAGCAGGTACTGCTGGAACCACGGTTTGTCGAATCCGTACTGAGCGTTGAACTGGGCGAGCGCGGCCGGGTTGCGGTAGGCAGCCGGGCCGAGGATTGCCACCGCCACGTTGCCTGGGATCGCCCGCAGCAGGATGAAGGTGATCATCGTGACCAGCAGCACGACGATGGCCGCCTGCAGGATCCTCCTGATCAAAAACCCAATCAAAAAACTCAGCCCCCGTAACGAAACGTGGTTACACGTTCACCCCATGTAGCTCTAGTACCCCCCGAACCGCGAGGCCTAGCCAAGCGGTTCAGGGGGTACGAGGGCCGCTCCTGGGTGCGGTGGGTACCGTCCCTACCGTCTCGGAGCGCCCGGAGCTAGCTCGAGAAGTACCAGTTCTCCGGGTTGATGTTGAGGGTGCTGGACTGCGGTGTGACGCCGTGCAGGTTGCTGACGACCTCGGTGAGCTGGTAGGCGCCGTTCGGCTGCCAGATCACCGGCAGCTGGGTGGTCAGGAAGTCCTGCCAGTTGTACATCGTGGTCATCGACGAGCTGGTGAGCGTCTGGTTGATCATCGAGTCGTTCTGCGGGTTGGTGAATCCGCTGGAGTTGGCGCCGGAGCCGGACAGGAACAGCGTCTCGCCCGACGGGTAGTAGTCGGGCGCGAACGTCCAGCCGCCGCCCCAGTTGGCCATGTCCCAGTTGCACGAGATGTGCGCCACCACGCAGTTGCCGCCGGCGATCGCCGTCACCTGGTCGAACGGCTTGGGCTCAAGGTTGAGCTTGATCCCTACGGTGGAGGCGTTTGACTGCAGCTGGGTCATCTCCGACGCGATCCAGTCAGTCCCGGTCGCGTAAGGCAGCGTGAAGTTCAGTGCCTGGCCCTGCTTGACGCCGGAGCCGCACTTCGCCGGGTCGGTGCAGGTGGTCGAGCCGTTCGGCACCACGCTCCAGCCGTGGCTGGTCAGCAGCTGCTTCGCTTGGGCCGGGTTGTACGGGAACGGATCGCCCTGCTTGCCCTTGGCCGACAGGTAGTTCGTTTCCGGGTAGGTGCCGACCGGGCCGACGGTCGCTACGCCGTAGCCCTTCAGCGGTCCCTGGATGATCGACTGCTGGTTCATCAGGTTCTCCAGCACCTCGCGGAAGTACAGCTGCCTGATGATCGGCCCGTTGCCGGTTGTGGAGTCGAAATTGACCGGGAAGTAGTTGATGCTCCACGAATACCACGGAGTGAGGTTGTACCCGTGGACCGGGTTGGCTCCGACAACACCGGGGGCCGAGCCGGCCGGCTTGGCCGGCGCGTCGGTGGTGGGCAGGTAGCCCACGTCGATCTTCTGGCTGCCGCCCGCGGCGCCCGCCTGGAGCACGTTGTACTGTGCCGACTCGGTGGTGAACGGCACCTCCTGGAACTCGGAGATCTTCCCGGTGACCGGGCCGCCGTAGTCGTGGTTTCGCACGAACGTGGAGTTGCCGTCCGAGTTGAAGCTCTGCAGCTTCCACGGACCGTCGACGACCGACCAGATCGGCGACGTCGCCCAGGCCGTCATGGCCTTGGACTGGCTGTCCAGGTAAGCGTAGACGGCGGCGCAGTCGGCGGTGGTCGTGGCGCAGTGGCTCGGGCCGGATGCGGTGCGGTCCCACGCCATCGGGATCGGCGTTATCTGGCTCAGCTCGTTATAGGTGAACCAGATCGGGTTGTAGGACTTGTTCATCGTCATCGTCACGGTGTCGGCGTTGTCCGCCTTGACCGCCGAGACGTTGGTCGGGAACCCGCCGGGCACGAACGCGCCCCAGTCCGAGGAGCCGACCGCCGACATCATGTTGATCCAGAACACCACGTCCTGGGCGGACACGGTCTCACCGTTAGACCACTTCCAGCCCTTCAGGTGGATCGTGACGTTCCGCCCGCTGTACTGGGGCGCGTCGGCGAGCGAGAGGCTGGTGTTCAACGTCGGGGACGTACCCTGACCGAACCAGTAAAGCGGCCGGTACAGCAGGTACTGGAAGTCCTCCTCGTTATAGACGGAGTAGTACGTGCTCGAGTCGAACGGGAAGATGTAGTTCGGCGTCGACGAGGGCGGCAGTGCGAAGGTCGCCGTGCCCCCTGCGACGGGCGATCCGCCCGCCGACGGGGTGGTGCCGTTGTTACCGCCGCCGCCGCACGCGGCGGTGGCGAGCGCAACGGCTGCCACGCCGCATGCCGCGGCCAACACTCGGCGAGTCCGGCGGCGCCATGATGGGAGTTCACCCATTGTGCGCAGCTCCTCACATTTAGTAGTCAGACCGGCGCGCAAACCACCCAGGTCGCGCGGGCCGTGGTTACCCCGCTATATAAACACCATGACACACAGTCATCAAGCTAGGGATAACAAATAGCAACGTAACTGTCACCTAGCATCACCATCAACAATGGTGCGCACACATATCCGGACACACGGGATATAGCGCTTTCAGTGCCGGCCCGTTTTCGTTACTGTCCGTGCGCAACCCAGCCTGCGCTAGTCCGCCTCTTCCAGGGCGGCTCGCATGGGACGGAACTTCGCTATCGTCTCGGCGAGCTCGGCGGCGGGGTCGGAGCCGGCGACGATGCCGCATCCGGCGAACAGCCGCGCCTGGTTCCCCGACAGCTGCGCGCAGCGCAGCGCGATACCCCATTCTCCGTTGCCGTTGGCGTCGGTCCAGCCGACCGGGCCTGCATATCGCTCCCGGTCCATCGACTCGAGCTCGCCGATCAGCTCGACCGCGTCCTCGGTCGGTGTACCGCCCACGGCGGCAGTCGGGTGCACCGCGGCGGCCAGCGCGAGCGAGGACCGCCGCTCCGCCAGCGTCCCCCGGACGCGCGTGCCGAGATGCTGGACGTTGGGCAGCCGGATCAGTTCCGGCCGCGGGGCGACGTACATGGCCTGGCAGAGCGGGGCAAGCGAGTCGTATAGCGACTCTGCCGCATACCGGTGCTCCTCGTTCTCCTTCGCCGACCCGAGAAGACCGGCCGCCAGCGCCGAATCCTCGGCCGCGGTCCCGCCCCGCGGGGTGGTGCCGGCCAGCACGAGCGAGGACACCTCCCAGCCGTCCCGGCGGATGAGCTGTTCGGGCGTGGCGCCCACCAAGCCATCGCAGGCGAAGGTGTAGCAGCCGGGGTAGCGTGCTGACAGCCGGCTAAGCAGCGCCCGCGCGTCGATGGGCTCCGCGTCGGTCGCGTAGATATCACGGGCGAGCACCACCTTGCGCAGCCGTGCGGAGTGCGTGATGCGGTGCACCGCCTCGGCGACCGCCCGCTCCCACTCGGCCCCGGAAAGCCCGCCGTCCCGCCACTGGAGCTGGCCGGGCGCGCTGATCGGGACACGCGGCCACGAGCGCCAGGGGAACTGATCATCATGAGCAGGCTGGCCCCCCGGCGCGGGTACAGGGAGCGCACCCTCCGGCGTGATGGTGGTGAGCCAGGCGTTGCCCGTGCCATCCCGGCCGAGCACCGCGGCAGGCACGATGAGCACCGAACCCTCGGCGGCGTCATCGAAGGTAAACGTGCCGAACGCCACAAGGCCTGTGCCACTCCGACGGACCCGATCGTCGATATCGGCCGAGTCGGAGACCTCGCGGAGCCACTTCTCGCCTTCGCTGAACCGGTCAGTTCCGGTCGGCAGCGTCACCCTGGCCGCCTCGCCCCAACCGACCAGGCCGGCCCCCTGGTGGATCCACGCAAGTGCCGCCGGGACCGGGATTTCCTGGGCGAACCCCTCTCCCGGATCCGGGACGGGACCGGTGCGCACCACCAGTCGTTGATCGGAGTTCGGCGGCTGGCTCCCCTTCAGCACTGGCATGAAAGGCAATTCTAGTGGCCGCCGTACCGCACCCACCTTTGCGCTGGGTCCCGGCGCGTCGGGCGCCTGCCAGGCAGACCAGTGGGGCTAACCGCACGCTCCCCCAGAGCGGATCCCCGCGCGGGTCGCGCGTTACCCCGCGCGCCGCGCCATCGGCGTCTCAGTCCATGCTCTCCCGCGGCGACAGCATTTGTGCCATCGCCGGCAGCACGCCCGGTGCGACCCGGCAGTAGACCCAGGTGCCCCGGCGCTCGGAGATAATCAGCCCAGCCTCCCTCAGCTTCTTCAAGTGGTGGCTGACCGTGGGCTGGGAAACACCGACGTTCTGGATGTCGCAAACGGACGCCTCACCGCTTTGATGAGCGGCGACCCGTGAGAAGAGGCGCAGTCGGACCGGGTCGGCCAGTGCCTTGAACATGCCTGCCATGTGCTCGGCCTCCGCGGCCGAAAGCTCCGCCGCGCCAAGCGGCGGGCAAGGAAACTCAGCGGTCGACTCCGCGATGAGTTCCGTCTGATTCGTCATGGGCTAATACTCGCGGCAAGGTGGACCTCTTGCCACCGATCTCACGATAACGTGACATCACGTATATATAGGGTTCCATCGGGGCCCGTTCCATCATTCAAGGCGCATTCTTACGCGCATCCCCCAACCGGCGCGGAAGGGGACAGATGCGTTGTGAGCGCCGGTCCCGCACGGCTTCGGGACGCTGGCCCGGCCGGGCGCCATTCACGCCGCGCCGCCGCACGAGGTCCGCAGGCACCCGGTGCCATTACCCGGCCGCTGAATGGGGCGCGGACACCCAATCCACTATCAGCGTGCCGCTTCGCTTGCGGGATTCCGCTATCAGGGGCCAACAGCTCCCCGGAATCCGCCTTTCCGGCCCGCCCGAGCGCCATGGAATCCGCCTGACAGCGTTTGCCTTTAAAAGGTTGTCGACGACAATGCCCTCCCAGGGGCTAATGCTTCAGCAGGACCTCGTATCGTCGCACAGATAGCCACATCTGTCACTCCCGTTAACCCCTGTTGCGGTGAACCCATCCGGCCAGCGGCCCGTCCCCCCGCGACTCGGCCTCCCCCCGCGATAACAGCAAGAAGCGCCGCCTCCTGGCCACGGATGGCGAGCGTTTCACTGGGCTGTTCGGTCGCCTGGATGGTGCGGCGGTCGCCTACAGGAGGGTGAGCTGCTCGTGCTGGGCCGTCGGCAGGCGGTCAGGATGGGGTGACGGTTTCGGCCGGGCGGTCTGGTCCGGGCGGCCAGAGCCCCTGGCCCCTTGCTGGCGAAGCTGGTCCACCCGTGGGATGAGGGGACCGCGACCGACGCCGTACCGCTCGGCGAGCTCGCGCACGGTGCCAGTGATCCGGGCCTGGTACTCCTTGCGGGCGTACGAGCCGCGCCCGTACAGCTCCGCGTACCGGGGGACAAGCTCCGGGTGTGCTTCGCGAAGCCAGCCGAGGAACCACTCGCGGGTGCCGGGCCGCAGGTGCAGCACGATCGGGGTCACGTGCGCCGCGCCCGCTGCCGCGGCCTGCCTGACGGTGGTGGCGAGCTGAGCGGGGGAGTCGGACAGGAACGGCACGATCGGCCCCATCAGCACCCCGCAGCGCAGTCCGGCGTCACCGAACGCCGCGCACACATCGAGCCGCCGCTGCGGCGCGGGCGTGCCCGCCTCGATCGCCCGCCACAGGTCCTCGTCGACAAACCCCGCCGACACATTCAGCCCGACCGAGGTCACCTCCGCCGCCGACAGCAGCAGGTCCAGGTCACGCAGGATCAGCGTGCCCTTAGTAAGGATGGAGAAGGGGTTTGCCGCGTCCCGCAGCGCCCCGATGATCCCTCGCATGAGCTGGTAGCGCCCCTCGGCCCGCTGATAGCAGTCGACGTTGGTCCCCATCGCGATATGCTCGCCCGCCCACCGGGGTGAGGCCAGCTTCGCCCGCAGCAGTTCCGGCGCGTTGACCTTCACCACCACCTTGGTGTCAAAGTCCCGCCCCGCATCCAGATCCAGATACGTATGCGTATTCCGCGCAAAGCAGTTATGCGACACGACCCCGTTCGCGATGAAGTCGCCGGTCCCCGTCGTGATGTCGTACATAGGGAGCTCGATGCCCAGCGGCTCGATCGAAGCGACCCCCAGCTTCTCGTCGCTCTTGAGCAGCACACCCTCATCCGGCGGCTCGGCGAATGCGCCGAAGCCCATGAGCTTATTGTTGGTCGTGAGGAAAGGACGTTGTTCGGGTCCCTGCTCGGCGCCGGTAACGTACTTCCAGCCGCGCTCGGTCAGGAACCGGTGGTCGCCGCTCGCGACTAGCTGAGTGCCGTCCTCCAGGGTGACCCGGTACGCGGGCTTGACTGTTGACCAGTGCGCGAGGACCTCGGTTATCGCGTAGCGCCGGTAAAAACCGCCGCGCACGGTCCCGTAGATCGCGTCACCGACTCGGATGTCTGCGATTCGCCTCGACGTCCCATCAGCCATCAAAACGGGCGTATCGGACGCGAGGCAGTAAACGCAACCATGTTGGCAGCCCCGGTAGGGATTGATGGTCCAGCGGAACATCATCTGAGACGTCTCGGGGACGTGGGAGACGATCGACTTGGCCTGGACCTCGTAGAAGGTCATGCCGCGGAACCCGGGCGTGTCGAAGGTCCGGACCACGGCGTTCCGCTCGATCAGCGGGAGCGTCCCGCTTGGCCCCTCGTCTGCCGAGTCGAGTCGCAGGCTATCCCAGCGCATGAGATCCAGTATAGAACGACTATTCGAAGATCACAAACACCTGTTCGGTGCATGCCACCCCTCAAGGCGCAGTAATCACGATTTGATTCCTACTCCAACGCATTACGTAGCCAGTTGTTGGCCACCTCAAAAAGAACCGGGAACAAAGTCAGAACGATTGGATAAACCTCCCCTCGTGGGGGATAGTAGAGGGAAGTTCCCACCGGTGCGCGGAACGCGGAGGTATGGCGCTATGGCGCTGTCAATGGACGAGCAGCGCATGCTCGCGGAGATAGAGCGGCGGCTCACGGCCGAGGACCCTGGACTGGCTACCAGGCTGTCCTCCTTCCGGCGACCTGGCCGTGGTGTCGGGCTGCGGACTACCCGGGGCAAGATAATCGGCTCGCTCTGCACGATTTTCCTGCTTGCCGTCATCGGGCTGACGGTCTACGCCATGTTCCCATTCCGCGCGCACAACCTGAAATCTCAGCTCGGCAAACAGACAACTGCGTCCCAGTCGGTTAGCACCCCGCACGACTCGATCGTCCCCGAGTCGAGCCCGGCCCAGCAGTAGCGTTACGAGTCCCGCCAAAGCTGGATGAGGTAGCGCTCCACGCCCTCTAGTTTGCGCTTCTCCCGCTGGAAGTCATCGGACAGTGGATCCCGATGGTGGTTGAACAGGTCCGCGTACATCCGCACGACCGCCTCGCGGTAGCGCGCGTACACCCGGACCTCGTAGTTGCCTACGCCACCTGACAGCCGGAGCCCCGAGACCGCCGGACCGGCGGAGCCCATGTCGACGGACAGCCGCCCGCGCAAGTACAGCCGCGCCTTGGCTTCCTCGTCCCAGGCGTCGGGTAGCAGTGGCTGACCGTCCCACTCCTCGAGGACGAGCCGGACGTCGATGTCCTGTTGCAGGGAGCCAATCCAGAGCTGCTCCCGGCTCGACGTGGCCAGCACGCCAACCGGCATTAGCCCGCCGAGCGCGTCCGGGCTCGCCTCCGGGTCGTGGATGCGGAACATCCGGTGATCCGGGAAGACAGGCATCACGAGCTGCAGTAGCCTGCGGCTCACGAATCCCCCGTCGGCCACGTCCACACCTCACCTATCGCGCTCTCCGGCGATCACGCGTCTTGCCAAGACCACCATGGGCCACCACGGAGCGACATTCGCCATGCCGGGTTCCAGTGGCATCCTGCATAAATGTAGACCGAGACAACCACGCATGTTGCCGGAACTTCACGGAATGGTGCTTCCATAGCGTGATCTGTTGACTACAGGATGCTGCCATGTAATGTCATATCCGGCATGTCCCTCGCTGTTTCCCTCGGACGGTGCGCAATGCGGTCGGTCTCTGCTGCTCGAATTCGACTACTGAGTGTATTTATGCGATCACAATCTGAGACCATTCCGGTCGTCGTCCCGCCAGCGAATTCCGCGGCGCCCACTGTTCAGCCGGCACCCCCCGTCCCGGCAGTAATGACAGCGCCCACTGCCGCCACCGCACCGGCGGCTCTCACCGCACCGGCCGCTGTCACCGCATGGCCGGCCCCCACGACTTCGCCGCTGCCGACGGCGACGGCCGCCGTGGGCTCTGGCCATCGCGCCGTGGTCCTAGCGGTCTGCTGCTCGGCGCTGTTCCTCGTTGGCCTCGACAACACGATCGTGAACGTCGGGCTGCCCGAAATCGGTAAGTCCCTGCACACCACCGTCGAAGGCCTTCAGCGGACCGTCGCAGGCTACACAATCGTGCTCGCCAGCCTGCTGATGTTCTCCGGCGCGGTCGCCGACCGGATCGGCCGCAGAACGGTCTTCCAGGTCGGCCTGAGCCTTTTCGTCCTCGGCTCCTGGCTCTGCTCGCTGGCGCCGAGCCTGAGCTACCTGATCGCGTTCCGCGTGCTCCAGGGCGTCGGCGGAAGCATGCTCAACCCTGCCGCGCTCGGCATCATCACCAACACCTTCATCACGCCGGCCGACCGTGCCAAGGCCATCGGCGTATGGGACGGTGTCTCCGGCCTGTCCATGGCCCTGGGACCCGTCGTCGGCGGCATCCTCGTCGGCTCAGTTGGCTGGCGCGGCATCTTCTGGGCGAACATCCCGGTCGGCCTGGCGGCGATGGCACTCACCGCCCTGCTCGTTCCAGAGTCCAAGGCCGCGCGTGGCCGCCGGGCCGACCCGCTTGGCCAGGTCCTCGTCATCGTGATGCTCGGCTCGCTGGCCTACGCGATCATCCAGGGCCCGGCCGACGGCTGGTTCTCCCCGGACATCCTCGGGTTCTTCCTGCTCTCTATGACCGCCCTCGCCGTCCTGCTGCGCTACGAGCCGCGCCGCGCCGAGCCGCTGATCGACTTCCGGTTCTTCCGCTCGGTCCCGTTCAGCGCCGCCAACGCGACCGCCGTGTGCGCCATCGCGGCAAGCGCGGGCTTCCTGTTCCTCACCACGCTCTACCTTCAGGACGTACGCGGCTTCAGTGCGCTGCGCGCGGGCCTCACACTCCTCCCCATGCCGGTCATGATGGCGGTCTCCTCGCCCATCTCCGGCCGGATCCTTGCTCGCGGCGGACCCCGGGTCCCGTTCGTCATCGCCGGCGCGGCGCTTACCCTCTCCACCGCCGCGCTCTCTCAGCTCGGCCTATCCAGCGGCCCGCTGTTCCTGATCGCCACCTACGCCCTTTTCGGCGTCGGCGCGGGCATGGTGAACGTGCCGATCTCCAACGGCGTCATGTCCGGCGTCCCCAAGTCCCAGGCGGGCGTCGCCTCCGGCATGAACTCCTCGAGCCGTCAGCTCGGTCAGTCCCTCGGCGTCGCGATTGTCGGCTCGGTCCTCGCAGCGTCGCTGCATAGCTCCATGCAGTCCGGCTTCATCGCGGCTGCCCACGACGGCTGGTGGGTCATGGCCGGCTGCGGCTACGCGGTCCTGGTCCTCGGCATCATCTCGACGACAAGCTGGGCGAAAGCCAC
>Ga0123355_10014438_pt1 | contig 12358 bp, 13 predicted proteins | sample TergutEmb28metaG_3_FD_89872 | JGI IMG/M metagenome (GOLD analysis project Ga0123355, IMG submission 89872) | Embiratermes neotenicus P1 segment gut microbial communities from Petit-Saut dam, French Guiana - Emb289 P1 | ecosystem: Host-associated > Arthropoda: Insects > Digestive system > Gut ...
ATCGGCAGCAATTTCGCCTTTGTTAATAATGATTACGCGATTGCATATCGCCTTAATTTCCTGCATAATATGCGTGCTGAGCAACACAGTGCGGTCTTTGCCGATTTCGCGAATTAGCGCGCGAATTTCCTCCAACTGATTTGGGTCAAGTCCGGTTGTCGGCTCGTCGAGAATCAACACCTGTCGGATTGGTAATTAAACCAACGCGCAATCCTTCGAGAATTTCAAAATTCTGCGACCTCAACACTTCAATACCCGTTTTAACGGTAACGCCTCGCTTGGCAAAATAAACACGAGTTGGCTTGCATTCGGCTTGTGTGCACGAAGCAAAAACCGATGCGCCAAAAATTAATGTTACTACTGCCAATCCTACGAATTGGGCTTTTACTTTTCTTAGTTTCATTTTGTTTGTTTTTAATTGTTTTGTTTTATTTGTTAGTTTAAAATTATTTGTTTGCTATCAGTGATGTATAATAATCCGACTTCTGTCTAACTCTCTTTCTCTGTCCGAAAAAAATGTTCCGTGTGTTTGAACAAAATTCCGCACTTCGCTCTCGTTTAGCTCATCTTCGCTGATAAGCCTTGATACTGCAACTATTCTTGCAATATCTCTGGAACGTGTATTGAGCACGGCAGGATTAAGCATTTCGGCAATACCCCTGTCATCTGCAAAAGAGAAGCGCAAATACCGAACTATTCCGGTTGGATTGAACTGCGTTACTTCTGTCGGGTCAGCCATATCCATTTCAACAATCGTAATCAATAGCTTGCCTTCGGAATTTCTAATGTAATAAATACAATGAGGACTTACAGCACGACATCCAAGTCGCTCTATCGTAGCGATTTTTTGTCCGTCAACCATAATCCTATTTCCCGAAACTCGCACATTTTGTGCCGAAATTGTTGCTGCAAAAAGCAACGTAATAGCGATAAATAGTAGATTTTTCATATTTTATTTTTTTGTTTTGTTAAAAATTTGTTCTAACAAAACCGTTCATTTTTCACTTATTATCGCGCGAAAAAAATGCACGGATACGCTCAACGCCCCTTGGTTTCGGCTTAAAAATCCCCCAAGATTCTGATATGTACCAGCCCAACTCATCAAATGTAATATTATATCCTTCGTGTAAGAATAAAGTTCTTCGGACCATCCTTTCTCCCCTATAGTACTGAACTGTTTCAGGACTACTTGTACTAAATTTAGAATCATAATCGAATGTCAATGGGTACTTTTTATTGTTGATAAGAATAAAACGGTTTGTATTCCTAGCCCAGTAATTCCTTCTCGGTAATCTCCCAACTTCAATAAAAAATATTCTAAATGTATCCATAGTCACTCTCGTGAGATGAAAACTAAAATTGAGGTTCTCGTTATGAGAAAGACGTTCGTTTATTCGCTTATACAATAGGGCTTCTACTCTTTCCGGAAAGATATAGATTATGGAGTCTCTTTCTTGAGAATAAATGCCAATACTGCACACTAAAATTACCGATAAAATAACTATTCGTTTCATAGTACTTCCTACTGTTTTGTTAAATCTCTTCTTCCCCAAATTAACATCGCATCTCGCCCAATATCAAAACCGCTGGAAGTTCTCCCTACTCTTCTTGTTATTGTTCCGTCAGGAGTAACTCTGTGTATATTAGCTGGTCTTCCTCTTGTTGGCCCATCCATTGCATCTATGCCATAAACCGGAATGTTAGTATTGGCCGAAGATTGTGCATCTAAAGGAGACATTGTTCTTAGCGTTACTTCGCCTTGAGGTGCCGGTGGATGCCCGTGAACTTGACCTATTAATACGAGACCTCCAGGTCTATCAACGAAATTGACACCGATTGTAGGTGCCGGAAAATACACCATTTCAACCTCATCTCTCACTCCCGGCTCCCTCGCTGGCGCGGGTTTGTAACCCGTGCCGTGTCTAAACTTTGCATATATTTCTAATTTATTTTTCAATTGTTTTTCTTTATTACGTTTCTTTATTTTGCTGTAAAGGAACCGGTTACAAACCGGCACCAGCGGGGGCAGTACCTTGCGCTAATAGAGGCATCAACAGATACAACAGCATCAGAATTGTCGGGGTTGCCAACATCACCTACGACAAAATTACTAATCAATATAATGCTGATACTTAAAAAATCGTCCTCCCGTATCAATTTTATAAACAAATGTTTCTGACATAATTTCCCCCTCTATGTAATAATCCATATAATTGAACTTTTCCACAATAATTTTATCTGTATGTATGGTGCCTATCTTTCTAAACCACGATTCTGCAATTTCATGATACGCAATATACAATGCATCAATGATACGATAATCTCTGTCATAATTGACTAAAATGGTAAATAACTCATGCTCTCCTCTTTCATAACTTACTACCAGACTGATGAAGTTTTCGGACAGTTCTATTCTATAATTCAAATAAAAAACACTAACGCTACCAAATCTTTCATCAAGTTTTAATTTTTGAATTTGTACTTGATTAAGTTTGTTTTCAAAACTAAAATTGTCAAAACTCGTAGAATCAACAAAGGGCAAAGCGTTTACTTTCAGGCTCTCAATGTCAAACTTTATACATTCATTCGCAAAAACATCAAATTCTTGACTTATTTCTTGTTGTTGAATAGATTTTGCCGTATTATTCCCACACGAAAAAAAAAGCAAAATCGATACTAAATATAATAATCTAAAAAAATCCATAATCTGAATTTATTTTACATTGAATGTATTGGCATATCCTTCTATTAGTATATCCAAAGGGTCTGCTACGTCTGCCCGTCTTCTATATTCGCTTGACGAGTTTCTGTCTGTTAAAGGCTTGCTTAAATTAAACCCCTCGCTTCCAGTGTAATACTCTATGTGGAGCATGTTTGTTGTTCTACCATCTATTGTTATTGAAGGTGTCAGAGCTCCAATCTTAGCTATTTCTTGCCCTTGTATTACGTTGTCGCCTCTTCTGACCGCAACAGACGAGGGTGCAACTTCCGCATATCTAATGATAAACTTTCGCCCATCATTTGTTGTGTGCAGTATTACAACTTCATCTGTTTGATTAAAAAAAGCATTTCTACCTAAAACAACTCCATCGCAAATAGCCACTATTGATGTTGTTAATTCCTTTCCATAAAGGTCGCGCCCAGCGTGTCTTCGTCCTCCACTTCTTGATGAACCGAATGTAGCACTATTCGCGCCTGCTTTTCCTCGCCAATAACGATTTGGGTGCAAACTGCTATTTTTATCATTTAATGGTTTTATTAGTAAAGGAAATATAATATTTGGTTTTTCAGTCTCTTTTTCGTATTCCTGCACAGACAATACTACATTTCTATCTGTTACACGTGCTTTTGCATCTACTACACGCGCTCTAACATCAGCTACAAGTGCTCTTGTATTAGTTACAATATCTCTATTGGTTAATTGCCTTGCTTGCTCTCTCAAAAAATTTCTCATTCCACTCATAAGTTCGATATTTTAATTTGTTAAAATAAGGTAGTGTTACAAAAACTTTTTTGCAACACCCGCTGGCGCAAGTTTAGGCGAAGCCGTAACTTGTGCCTGTTTATACTTTCTAAATTTGTACTTTCTCATTTCTCATTTTTTATACAAGCACAAGTTACGCTACGCTAAACTTGCGCCACTGGGTGACCTTTTCATAAGCTACCTTCCTAAAATTCTTCTTATGATGGGTGTCCTTGCTTTTCTTGCTCTCGTTAGCGCATAGCCAGTGGCAAAAATTTCGTAAGTATAATCTAAGTCATTATCCCTGAATCTTCTTCTAAATTCTTTTGTATTAGAAGTGTAAATGTGCAACAATGTGTAAGGTGTAAAAAATAACCTTCTTTCGTAGAAATTAATATGATAGGTTCTACAGGGGCTTCCATGCCTTTCTGTCCACGCATCGCAGACTCTAATATAAAAACTTACGTTATCATTTTCTACAAGTCTGTTAAAATCATTTTCTTCTATTGACAGATGTCCAGGGAAATAAAATGCCCTTATAGTGTCATTCTTGCTATTAATAGTATCAACTATTACAAAGCGCATTGTAGCGAATCTAATAATTTCGTTATCTACTGTTATTATCAAATTGATAACTTTTCTGTTTTCTCTGTTTGAAAACAGTAACGTTTGAAAGAATAGCATTGTTGCAAATAAAATAATTGACCTTTTCATAAGCTACCTTCCTAAAATTCTTCTTACGATAGGTGTCCTTCTTGTCTGCGCTCTTAGCAAAGCATGACCTTCGGGGCTAAAAAACTCATAAGTATAGTTTAAAGCACTCCTCCGCCCCTCTATTTTCCTAAATTCTCTTGTGTTAGAAGTGTAAATGTGTAGCAACGAATAACTAGTAACAAACCATTCTCTTCTGTAATTAATACGATAAATTTGACACTCTGATTCGTTCCATCTATTCCAATCACAGAGAGAAAAATAAAAAATCACTCTATCATTTTCTACAATTCTACTAAAATCATTTTTTTCTATTCTCAAAAATCCCGGACTATAAGACACTCTTATTGTGTCGTTCTTATTGCTAATAGTATCGACTATTACAAAATGTGCGCCATCAACACCTTTAAGAATCTCATTATCCATTGTCATTATCAAATTGATAACCCTAAACTGACTTGAATCAACACCTCTGCTTCGAGTAAATTCAATGACTCTATTTTGAGAAAACAACAACATCTGAAGAAATAGCATTGTTACAAGCAAAATAATTAGTTTCTTCATAATTTTACATTCCTAAAATTCTTTCTACTGCCTCTCTATTTAGTATCAACAGCGGTCTACGACTGTGGTTGTTAAAAATCGCTATACCAATATTAGGTTGTGGTTGTGGCGGAATTATTCTAATGATATTTCCCTCTATGTCACTTTCTCTTACAGCCAAACGAGGTCTTCCCAAAGGTCCAACAATTATATTTGTCTGAAAATCTCTAAATATATCAGGGTCTTCTGGTCCGGGTACAGTTGCATCTGCCCAAAAAGTTATTGCACCTGTTTCTTCTTCCCAATCCATTGCTGTTGGGTGTGAATGAATCGTAGCTTCAACATCAGCAACGGTTTTTCCAACAGGGATTCGGGGCATATAAACAGTTGTAAGACCATATTCATTTCGATATGGGCCTGTTTCGCTTCTCTCTGGCTTTCCACAATTCATCACCAATGAAGCTTCTTCTCTTCTTCCGCCATTATCTATGGTTCTTTGTAATACATCCAAACTTTCTCTTAACACGGCATCACTCGGCAAAGTAACACCTGACCTTACAGTAGCAGTATCTATATTGCCTCTTATTCTTGACAAAGCCCTCGCTTCTCGATTGTCTGTAACAACAATTCTTACTCCAATACTATTTCCATTCGTTCCAATTCTATTTCCATCTGGAGTGTAATATGCTATTCCAACTGGTTGTTCTGTTTGATTATCGTCTTGTATGGGTGGAGTTGTACCAAGTATAGCACTTGTATCAAGTATAGCATCTGTATTACCAAGTATGGCGGTTGTGTCAGTTAGTTGCCTCTCTCGTTGCGTCACATAATCAATGATACTCATACGTTAAATCTTTTAGTTGTTAAAACTTGGTAGTGTTGCAAAAAAACTTTTTTGCAACACTACCGTTAAAACCTATGTGTTTTGATTATCGCAAAAACAATCGCTACCAAATACTTTTCTGTACATTTCTGCTCTTTGTATAGGGTCTTCAATGCCTTGAATAATTCCTACTTGCTGCAAAGCTTCAACGTTTTCCAGTTGTCTGTTCGTAGCAGCAGCATCTTGTATTCTCAGACCGAACGAATCCAACGCTTCGCCTTGTCCGAGCATCGCATCTACTACCACACTTGAAGTTCGGAGTGTGTGTGTTGCAACATTCAGAATTGGTCCGGGTACAGTTATTTCAAGCTCGCTGTTTTCGTCGGCTCGCCAAGTATCTGTTATATCTCTCTTAACACTCCAAAATCTTTCCGTTTCGTCTTTGTCAATGCCAAGCTCATCACAAGCCTCAGTTGTATTTCGTACCAACTCAACAAATTCTTTTGATTCACCCTTGTAGTTACGTATTGTGAGGTAATTTCTAAGTATAGCTCGCCGAACGTCATTTCTACGACTTTGAACAATGAGGTCTTCCAACAGTATGTCAAGTTCCTCCACATCTACAACACGCAAACTTTCTTTATAACCATTGCAAAACACTATCTTTATATTTGAAAGATATGTGATGCTCACATATTGTTGCAGTAACTGACGAAAAACAAAATTGAGTACACGGCTTTTGTTGATGTTTTCCAATTCTCTTACAATAGAAGTTTCCTCACCCTCTTTCAACGATTTTTCAGATGAGGTGTTAACATCAATCGAACGGCTGGAGTTAGATTGTGCTACGTGTCTGTCCAAAGCTTTGTTGAGCGAACGAGCATTGCTCGAGCGTGTAGCTGAACTTGTATTAGTTTCAGATTGTGCAGAATTCCTCTCGTGCCCAGCGCTTGCTCCGAAACCGATTGCTCTTGAAAGAGCTCCACCGATGTTTGCACTAACGTTACTGCTTCTTGAACTTTCGGTTGTGCCGGTACTTCCGATAGTTGAACTACTGGAAGTTCCTGATTCTTCCTCAATCATTCTTTCCATTTCACGGGCACTACTCTCGGAAAAACTGTCTAAAATATTTTCTGAACGACTTTTTTGACTATTGCTCTCTTTATAGGTTCTAACCGAGATAGTTGTTTTTTCGCCCGGCAGCAAAGAAAATGTTTTGATAGTTCTGCCGGCACCGTAATCTCCGAGATACGACTTAGTGGTATATTCCTCCAGAATCATAAAATATGGTTGTGCTCGGGATGCAGGTGTAGATTCGTTAGGATTTGGATTAAGAAGCGACGTAACATTAACTCCAAAATCTCCAAAACTTCTTATAAATAGTGGTTGGCCTCCGTTCAAAACAATCGCTGTCGCACTGTTTACCAAGTTATCAAGAGGAGTAGGCCTAACAGGCGTACCAGACGGTGGCAATGTGTCTGGATGTTGATGCGTTTCCTGTGAATTATTTGTGCCAGCACTAAACATTTGTAGAGCATTTCTTTCGCCAATCGATATTCCCGTATGTGCAAGTTGCTCGATATTTCGGTCGGTGATTACTGTTTGAGTAATCAACTGGTGCAATTCCTCTTCGGTCATTCCTGCAACTCCTAATTTAAAAAAATTGTTTTCCGGAATTGCAGAAGCATTACTTTTGAATGCAAGTCTGTGAATACCTTTCACGAATTGATGTCCGTACATAGTAAAACCGGCAGACTGTGGAAGGTTGTAATTCAAAATTGGTGCACCACCATCTTTGTCTAACTTAATAAAAGGCTCTCGTAATTCGCAACTTTGGGAGCGTAATTCTCGTTGTAGCTTTCTGATGTCATCAGTAAAGTTAGTAATCATACTAGTAGCCATAACAGTAAAAATTTTAAATGTTTATGATTATATTAGTTCTTGCAAACATACAAAAAAGTTTTTAACTTAAAGCATAGAGTGCAGAATTTAACAAAAAAATCTACACTCTATACTCTGCAATCTGCACTCTATTCTTTCGTATCTTCTTCGGCAGTTTTGGCTACTGCTTTTCCGTAATTCGGGTCAATTTTCAGCAATGCAACCGCGATAGCCGGAATAATACTGCAAATCATCAACCAAATAAAGAAGCGGTCGTATCCGAGCAATTCCTGTAACCAGCCGGCAAACATTCGCGGAATCATCATTCCCAAAGCCATAAATCCGGTACAAATGGCGTAATGCGCCGTTTTGTGTTCGCCCTGCGAGAAATACATCAGATAAAGCATATACGCCACAAATCCGAAACCGTAACCAAATTGTTCGGCAAAAATACAAAGACTGATAATAAAGAAGCTTTCGGGCTGTGCAATGGCAAGGTAAACAAAGAAACCTGTCGGCAAAAGCAAAGCCAACGCCATTGGCCAAAGCCATTTTTTCAATCCGCCTCGCGAAGCAACAATTCCGCCCACAATTCCGCCGAGCGTAAGTCCGATAACGCCGAGCGTTCCGTATGCCAAACCAACTTCGCCGGTTGTCATTCCCAATCCGCCGTCAGCAGGCGCATCGACCAGCATCGGTATAATCATTGCCAATGCTTGCGATTCGGCAAGTCGGTAAGTGAGCATAAAAAACAGTGCTGTCCCGATATTCCTTTTTGTGAAAAAAGTATAGAATGTATAGCCGAATTCTTTAAAGATTGTCCGTGCCGAAACATTGGCACTCGGTTTGTCCGAAGCAGGTTTCGGTAGTACAAATTTATGGTAAAGACTGGCAACAACCAACAATCCGGCTAATATAAAGAATGTTGTACTCCACGCAAAAGCGATATTGCCCGACAATCCTCTAAATTCGGCTACGTTGTGAGCGGCTAATCTGCGGTCGAGTTGGAATACCAAATAAGCCGGTTTGTTCCAATTTTCTTCGGTGAAAACAAAACGTTCGCCCGAAAGCAGCGCAACGTCTTTTCCGCGATTCATACCCGTATTCAATACCACTTCTCGTCCTGCATCGGGACTTCTCGACAGCCAAACGGCTACTACGCCGATATTTCCTACCAAATTATCGTCTGTTACAACTGCTTCAACTTGTGGCGGACCGAATGTACCTCCAATCCACGCACCGAGCGGAGTGCTTACGCGTCTTGTCCACCAACCTTCTTCGGCTTCTTCTTTTGCTTCTTTTCGTGTTTCTTCAACGGCAACAAATCCGTTTTCTTGATTTCTTCTGTTGATTTCAGCCAAAAATAATTGCAAACTGTCTTTATTTACAGGGAAAGTTCCCATTTGAAGTGTTTCCGCACTTGTTACAAAATGCAAACTTCCTTCTTGCGGTGTAATCACAAAATCATCAATACTTCGGATACACATCGTCGTTTCTGTATGTTGAGGCGATGCTTCAACCTTGATGTTCACCGGTGTCAATCCTGTTACACTTTCCATAAATCCGGCAAAAATAATCAGAAGACCTTGTCCGAAAATAATGGCGCAACGGAAAAATGTACTTCTAATTCCGACAAATTTTGCTTGGTCGTTACTGTCGAGTGCAAGCATATAAAACCCGTCGGCAGCAATGTCGTGCGTTGCCGAACTGAACGCGAGCAACCAGAAAAACGCTATCGTTGCCTGAAAGAAAAACGGTGCGGGAATGGTAAATGCAATTCCTGCAAATCCTGCACCGAGCAACAATTGGGTGATAACAATCCACCAGCGCTTCGTTTTAAGCAAATCAACGAACGGACTCCAAAGCGGTTTGATAACCCAAGGCAAATAAAGCATACCTGTATAAAGTGCAATTTCGGTATTGGAAATTCCCATCCGTCTATACATAATAACCGAAAGAGCCACAACTGCCACGTTGGGAAGTCCTTGAATAAGATAGAGCGATGGAATCCACGCCCAAGCAGAATTTAGTTTGTTTTTTAGATTCTCCATATTTTATTTATTAATTTCAAATTTCCCCTCCCTTTCAGGGGAGTTGGAGGGGTTTAATATAATTTTTTGATTTCCGCATCAACATAATAATGCGTTAAAATGTTGTCGTATTTAAATCCTTTTTCGCCCATTACGGCTGCGCCGATTTGGCAAAGTCCTGCGCCGTGTCCCCAACCTGTTCCGTGAAGGATAAACGTATCGCCGTTTTTCTCCACATAAAAGCCCGAACTATACAAATGCGATTTGGACAAAATTCGACGAATTTCCAATTCTTTGCCGATAATCATCGTCTTTTTTGTTCCGACAACTTTCAATTTGAAAAGTCGTGCCGACGGACCGCGCTGAACAGGAATTAAATCCAAAATATCGCCAAAATCAATTCCCGAACGCTCGTGTACCAATTCCGATAATTCGGCTTGCGAATATTCTACCTTCCAACGGTAAAAATCGGTTGTTTCTTGGTCGTAATTGTTCAGCACTTGCGACAGAATTTTCTTGTCGGTTGTGTTGCAATATGCTTCGGGACGTTCTTTAATCCATTTTACGGCTTGCGCTTCGTTGGTCAAATCGAAATTTTCGTCAAATTCCGCATCGCGCACGCGTGCCAAGTAAGGATGTTTTATGTCTTCCCAGCAAGTTTCAAACTCTTCGAGCATTCCGCCACAACATTTATGGTAACGCGCATCGCAGATTTTTTCGTCGTAAAGCAAAACCTCTCCGCTTGTTGAGCCGACAGCATCGCGCACTTGTTCGATATTTTCAAACGCACGACTAATGCCTTGATAACGTTGGCAATGGTCGTCGGCACAAACATCAAAATTTGTGTGGTCTTCGCGGTCGTACCAGCGAATGCGCTCATCGTCGGTTTCGGTGAAAGTAGAATAAGTTTGATTTTCTGCCGAAATGATTTTGTTTTTCTCGATTTGCGCCAACAGCCAACTCCGCGAAATCACGGCGTGCGCTTTGAGCAACTCCAGCGAAGCCGACGAGCTCATTTCCGACGAAATTACGCTTATCAAATAATTTTCGACCGAAAGAATATTAACTGCCGTGAGCAAATCGCCCTCGACAATAAATTTCAACGAACCTTGAAAACGCTGGTCTTCCTTGCGTTCCCAGTGGAAATTCACGCCGATAATTACGTCTTTCAACGTAAAAGAGGAATTATCGTTTTTTGCTTCAAAAAGCAATTCATCGTACATTTTTCCGTTCCAACAGATTTTTCCTGCCTCGAACGAAACTTCGTTTTGTCCCGATACGCTTTCGCCATCGAAAGTATAATCATCGTGCAAAATAAAATCCATCGTTTTGTACGAAACGATGCCGATGCTTACGGTTGGGTTTTGATTTGTTTTAGTCATATTTTTTTTATTTCAAATTTCAGATTTCAAATTTTGCGCTGTCGAATGACAAACTTTGCTCAGACGAGGTTTTGCTCGTCTGCCTCATTTATTTAGGTTTTTGCCTTTTGCAGGTAAAATCTGCTTTATTAAAAGTCTGTTTAAATTTTGTATAAAATTCCTCCGTAGGAGGAAAATTTGAATAACCCCGAATGTAATTCGGGGAAAATGCAATCTCTGAAACCGAACTCCGTAGGAGTTCAACCCGCTTCGGGGTTGGTTTTTGCGAGGTGTTTCTGCTACCCCGAATTGCATTCGGGGTTATTCACATTTAGCCCCTTCGGGGCAAACCAAATTTTAAACAGTTTATAAATTCAGACGAAGCAAAGCCTCGTCTGAACAATCAACATCAATCAACACACTTCCGTCAATATCGCTTCAATATCTTTGGCAGTTATTTTTACAAAATCTTTTTCTTGCGGTGTGATAAACGCTCCGCCCATATCGACCGATGCGGGACTTATTAATATATTGTCGTCGCCTTCGGCAAAAAAGCATTTCGGACGATGAACCGTGCGCGGAAAAACACACGTAATCCATTTTCCATCCTCGTACCACGCAACGATATTGAGCATCGGCTCTTTTTCGCCGTCTTTTATTTCGAGTTTGGGATAAATATGGTTGCAGAATGCATCAACAACCGCTTTTTTGTTTACCGATTCGATAACCAAAACGTTTCGCAAATAATTTTTGAGCGAATAAACTTTTACTTCGTCGTTTTCCGAAACCAAATTTTTTGTTACCTTTTTAATATCCTTTTCTATCGGCAAAAATCCTTTGTTTCCTGCTTGAAAATGAATGTGGTCGGGCGCAGAAGCTCCGCATTTCGGACCATTATAAAAGATGACAAAGTCATTTAAACTTTCAGCCAAATCGAGCATATCCTCAAATCTGTCGTAGATTAATTGGTCGAGATGGTCAAAACTCGGAATGGTCAAATGTTCGGGGAAAATCGGGAAAGGATTTACCAAAATCTGATAATCTTTTCCGAATGGAATTCCGCGTTGTACTGCCGGCAGGTTTGCCGGACAAAGAAAACATTTCCGCTCTTGAATTGATTTTGCATCTACTTTGGCGGCACTCGACGTCATTCGCGCCGGATTGAATTGAACGCGAATAGAAAATTCGCCGAAATCAACATCTTTCGATTGTACGCTTTTCAGCGCAGCATAATTCGAGCCGGCTAACTCCCATTCGTTTAATTGCTCTTCGAGCAGTTTTTTTACTTCTGTATTTAAATTGTTGCTCATATAAATATAAGCACGAAAGGGCGAAAGCACGAATTTATGAAAGTGCGAAAGAAAATTACTTCGTGCTTTTTTCTTTCGCGCCTTCGTGCCTTCGTCCTTTCGTGCCTTCGTGCGTGAAATTATTTTTTATTCAAATTAATTCTCGCTTCTACTTCCCAAGTACGAATTCTGTCCTTGTAAGTATTGTGTCCGTTTGATTTTACTATATCGAGCGAAGCATCTGAATTCTCCTCCCA
>Ga0123355_10014439_pt1 | contig 12358 bp, 9 predicted proteins | sample TergutEmb28metaG_3_FD_89872 | JGI IMG/M metagenome (GOLD analysis project Ga0123355, IMG submission 89872) | Embiratermes neotenicus P1 segment gut microbial communities from Petit-Saut dam, French Guiana - Emb289 P1 | ecosystem: Host-associated > Arthropoda: Insects > Digestive system > Gut ...
CTGAAAAGATCGAAACATGTCGGAGTGGTTTTAAGTGTTTTAAGTGAAAGTTATATAGGTGCATTTGTTGGTTAATAGTTGAAGTGATTTTACGAAATGCACGGTGCAACGATGAGATTCATAACTGTTACTACTATTACAACAATAGAAGCAGCGCACACATGGGACTAGATATCTTAAGTACAATTAATGAGTTATGCTCTGTGAATAAGAGGAATGCCAGCTAGAAACTGTGAGCGGAGAAGGTAATATCAGGGATCAGTTAGAAACGTGGTAATCGAAATTGATTGGCTAAACATATTGCTGGAAAGGGGTGACAACAAAGTTACGTTATTCAAGATGACCAAGTATGGTTTTGCAGCCGCACACCTAGACACTCGTTATGGTTGTTTTTATTGATCGGAATGCAAACGTGAATCATGTCCGTCCCTTCGGCTGGCTGGAGTACCTGCTTATCTCGTGGAGTAAAAATGATGCGACTGACGCCTTCGAGTGGGCGTGGACTAAAACTGACACCTGACATCCGTTGTGTACTGATAATTCTTGAGAAGAGTGGTATGAGTATCATTTTAATCTTATCGAATGTAATGCACCGTACATTATTTTTCCACTATTGTCCAACTAAATTAGCTCTTGCGAAACGATTTGCCTTCTGAAATGTTATTTTTATTACGTCACATCGTATTTTCATTGCGTCAAGATCACGTTATCAATCCAGGTACCGTAGTCTGCTGGGGTATGGACGCTGGAGGCATCATACTTCGATTCTCTGGCAGGGGTAAGAGATTTTATCTTCCCTAAGCGTTAATGCCGCCTCTTTAGCCCACTCAACCTCATATTCAGTGGGTACCCGTAGCTTTTTCCACGAGAGTAAATTAGCCGGTGTGTGAAGCTGACCAATGTCGCCCATATCGTGTCAAGGTTAAGAATGTTCGGAACTATGCTTCCGTTGTGCCATGTGCCTTCATAGTGCGCATCGTGACATCTTTACCATTCATCGGGCGCTGGTGTTGCTTATTTTCAATTTAGGTGTATTTCACTAACCCTGGTAATTAATAGTTCTCCTTTGGCAATTTATGGCTTGAAACTTTAATTGCCATGGATTTCGTACACTGAGAATTATAGCGTAGGGCTTTGTTGTAAATGCAACAGAAAACCCGGGCCGGGATGGCATAGTCCGTATGGCGACCCGCTATGAGTTGGACGGTACGAGGATCGAATGCCGGTGGGGGCGAGATTTTCCGCACCTGTCCAGACCGGCCCTGGGGCCTACCCAGCCTCCCATTCAACGGGTACCGGATCTTTAGATTTTCCGCACCTGTCCAGACCGGCCCTGGGGCCTACCCAGCCTCCTATTCAACGGGTACCGGATCTTTCCCGGGGGTAATGCGGCCGGGGCGTGACGTTATCCATCCATCCCCGCCTAGGGCAGAGCTTAAAGGAAGAGCAGAGCTATAGCTGAACTGCCCCCTGCACCTTCGTAGCCTGTTCTGGGGTGAACTTTACAATATAAAGCCAATGGATTCATTTTTCTTAAGGTTAGAGTTTAGGGCGGGCTGTTGTGTACGGTGTAAGGGACCTTCTTTTCTCAAAAAGAACTTTGCTGAATATACTTTGTTCGTTAGAAAGGAAGTAGATTCACGCGGTTTAAGTAGTTGTTTTTGAGCTGCAGTGAAGTTGCAATTTATGCACATCCTGTTCGTGGTTACAATTGAGGAATGCTTGGTGGGTGGAGTAGTGGGTTCGCCGAATTGCAGTAAGCAGAAATTAAGAGTTTGTGTATGGACAGACAGAAGAAGAAGAAACATTTTTATGAATACTTCTGTTGCGGCTTGACAAGGCTATGTGTTGTTTTTTTATGTTTTATTTTTACATACTTATACTCTTCCCCGCTTCCTTTCATAAAGAAGTAAAGTAGGGTTATGAGCTCATCCTGGTGGCTGGGTGTTTTCCTTAGAACGTTTGAATCATTTGACCGATTTCACGAAACTCTGTTGCTAAGTTATGTCGGTGCTGGCCACCCCGACGTCGTGCTGCTTAATTTCCTGTCGTGCTTAATAAAAACAGGTCCGATGCACGAAATTATGAGTTGGAGCATCGCAGGCACCTCTTAACGTAGGGTCTGGAAAAGACACGTAGTGACAGACCTTGGGAAAATATGTAGCTTTCATTTGTTTAAGGATTTAAAGTAACAAGGCGTTTGCCGTTCAAGAATTTACTTTAGCTGTCGGTTTGATGGCGGCAACTAGTGAACCATCTATATTTGGCATGTGTAAGTTGGTATGGGAGTAGACAGAGTAGGCATAAATTGTGTACGGAATGTTTTAAGTCAACAATAACAAAGAGGCCAACAGTCCGAAACTTTGAAGTTGTCCTGCGAATTTAATGTGAATAGACATGGTACTTACGTAGTAAGTTCTTGAACAAGCTGAAGTAAATGAGAATAAAATCATTAATAGGTGTGCAGGACTTAAATCTGTTCAGTGGGAAAAGAAGCATTATGAGCTGTTCTCAAAACTCTTTGCCCCGTCTCTTCTGATTAGTAGTTTGTTCTCATATAAGCCTTCGTGTTGGTAACACAAGCATTTTAACGGAACAGCATTGGCATTGCAACAGATATTATGTACTGAAAATGTGCCTTTGCATTACTGAGAAAAGTAAAAATTCCTGTTGATATAAACAAGGGGACGAGAATATGAGGAAGAAGACTAAGCAGCCACTGTATGACCGTGAGTAAAAGAGGGGAAACTGGAATTTGAAAGAGGAAACGCTAAATCCCTCTTGATAACTCGCTTTGGATCCGTCGCAAGACAGACTTCGCGGTGAATGGTATTATAAACCAGATGTTCCACACTACTAATACCAAAGCCCGCAATTGGAGACAGACCTGAGCTATTCTTACCGCCTCTCACCTCAGTCCAAGTGGACATTTCCCAGAGGATTCTCCACATGCATTCTGGGATTGTATCATTTCTGCCCCATATTACTCGCGTGTGCATGTCTCTTTAGCCTCCTGTATTTCACTGTCGCAAACTAGTGATAAATCATGAGTTCCTCGTCGCATAATATCCTGATTTTCTTATTACAATTTTAATGTTATGTATAAATTACTTGATTCATTATATCTACAATGCATTCGTTATAATGCTGGTGTATAATATCACTTCGTTCTTTATTTGAAGAATATTCTTGCTCGACGTCTGGGACAGTTCCCTCTGAAGTAAGCAGTGGAGTTTCTTCTTGCATAATTTGCGAGAAATTAAGGAAACTTATCAGAACAGTCGTATCTTAATCACGTCCATAACAGCACCGAGCCGATATCAGGCAAAAGAAAAAGAGGAACGAGTTATTTAATTGGCCTTCACCTTGATTATACTTTTGGCGAAGTAGAAAGAGATAGATGCTTGCGTCGTGAAACTATATAACCTGTGAAATTGCTCTGAATAGCTGTCATAAAATCCCTTTACCCTGAGAGCAGACAGGTTTTCTGAGGTCAATGCTCCATTAAACTATTTAAACAAATTTTGTTAGCGACTAGTGCAATGTAGAAACCTCTGATAATTCGCCCGCGGGATTAGATCCTTCATCAGTGGATTGCTGAACTCGTTTTTGATTCTCCGTGGTAACTCGTCAATAAAACACGCTGAATTCCGGTAGTCCATGTTTCGGCCTCTCAAACCAGGGTCTGTGACCGTGTGGAAAGGAATTGGGTTCAGGATGTTTGAGGACAGTCCGGTGAGAGACGAACAGAATCATGAAGAAAACAATAGTGAAGAAGCCCATGGATTGTAGGATCTGGTGCTCGTAATGTTTTGTTAGATAATCAGGCGAAGAATGATGAGGTGGACAGGAATGTTGCACTCATGGGAGAGATGATACCATGGATACAGAATGTTGTTCTGAAAGCTGAAGGCAGTGCGTAATTGTAGATGTCGTGTTGAAATGGTTTGTGTGGCAATGTGAACGAGAATGTGGACTGGATTCGTGGCTCAGGATAGGATCCATGACGGGCTGTTTTGGACACTGGGATGGAACTTAGGGGGTAATTTTTTGATCATCTGAATAAATACGAGGTACTGAAAAAGGACTCTTTGGCTTTAAGCTGTAGTCTTTCTGTCCCTTTTGTAATAAAGTTGCCTGGAATGTTTTGGCATTGGTTCAGCCGTAGTTCCATGCCATTCCCAGTCTAAGATACTTGTGTGTTACCAAAGAAAGATTCAAAGTCACGTGTGTGCGTATGCGTAGTTCTAAATACGTATGTGTCGGAAAATTGTAGTAGGTGTGGTGGGCTTGACCCAGCAAATCCCAGGTGGAAATGGTGCATCTGATGTGTTCGGCTGAAACCAATTTCGGCGCATTTAAAAGATGCCCCTCCTTGCTTTGCCTTGCCTGTATCTAACCTTGTGGGGCGTCATCTGTGATACGAGGACGTGTGTACAGTGTTACCGACGTATAGTAGTACACGATGCCGTGTATAGTGTGATACTGCCTGTACTCTTATACGCACAAATTTTTCGGAGGGGTATCATGTTGAACTACCCTGAAGATGGAGGCAGCAGGCTCTTCTGAAACATTCATTTGACCTAAAAATGTTCCTCGTAACGCGTACAGGTCTAGTGTTGCTGTATTCGAAGCTGTCACTTGTAACTGTAGCGAATGTGGTAAGTTTCGCCTCCAGGCGTGTCTTCTGGTCGACATAATTCTTTGATCCAGCCGAATATGAATGCGTAAGAGTGGAAATGAGGTTATTGCATCCCCGACTAGCATTAATTATTTATAGTCTGCCTACTGTTACTTACATGACAACCCGCGTGTCTTCATACCGATGAGAGGTGTGCGCAGTAGCTTAAGCTTAAAAAAAAAAAAAAAAAGTTAATTACATAAGACAACTCCAACATGTTACTAGATGGCTCGAAGGCTTACTTCGAGCCATCTAATAACATCAACACCTAATTTTAATTTGTTTGCAAAAAGTATATGTTTTATACAGTATAATGATGTGACCCGAAGAGAGTAGAAACATATCGAAGTTCAAGTTTAATTGTAAAAATTATGTATTATAATATTGTTCATTTTGTTGGTGTTGTCTTATGTAATTATCAATTCAGGCACAGACATGAAGAACATAAAACAAGACAGCCATGTACGTATAATGTAACATTGAGGCGCGTTCGTGCAACCGTTGTTGCTGTGGAAAAGCAAAAAGTACTACATATTCTGTGTTCCTATATCCTTAGGTATGCAGCATGCAATGCGCACGCGCCGTATTGTCATCTGTGGCTTGCCCGCTCTACATTAGTTTTCCACATTATCTCATAAAGGCACGAGTTTAGAAAAAAAAAATTTATTGAGCTTGAAATGTGTGTTTGTGAAACGTCTGTCGCTGTTGTGAATATTAACGAAATGAGAGAAATATAATGTGATATAATGTTATGTGTGATTGCTGTGGCTTTCAGTAAGAGATTTGCATTTGCAAAAATTACTTCAGAATGCAAGTGGTATGGAAACCCATTACATTTACACTAGATACAGTTTGCTTGGACTGATTACACCACCATTAAATTCGTGAGATCTTAGGTTCTTGTGGCACTAACTAGTTGTAAACAGAAAACATGCAGACTAGAACTCGCCACTATGGGGAAGTACGGTATGTATTTTGATCAAATGTTTGTCGTGGAGTATTTTCACCAGGACTTGCTATCTAATATCATTCTCGTTCCTACTGGTCCAGCATAACTCCAACTTTTTCCACGGTGATCAGTCCTGTCGCGGCTGTGATAAAGTGAACTTCAGCTCATAATCCCTTCTGTTCCTTTGCCCCAGTTTGGAGGCCTTCTCAGTACTGCGGATACATAACGAAACGCAACAGCTAACATTCGCAGTCCTTGTGCCCTAAACTAGATCGCATGTGTTTGTTAGTTCACTTTTTTTTTTTTTTTTTTTCGTTGTTGCTGCGGGGTAATAACCAGAATAATAGGACTCCGTTCTGCAGTGGAGTCGGAAGTGTATTCTCCCTCCCAATTTATGTCACGGCATATGACGAGTAAATTATATTGTGGGCGAGAGGAAAATCCCCCCCCGTTTTGAGTGCGGATATGCTCCGAGTCTTGTCTATGCCAGACGTTAAAATATGCCTAAAATTGTTCACGTCTAAAATATGCAGGTTCTTACATGGTAATTATATGCATTTCTGGTGTGAACTAGGAGCTGGTGGACTCGACACTTGTCGGGAGATCAGCGATCGAGTCCGCCGTCCGCCCTCTGTTGCGTATCTCGCTTTTCGTGATGTTCCTTACGACGAAATTAAAGCCTGAATAACTTTTTAGCACAACATGCGATTTTCGTTGACACAGTTGTCAAAGTTTTCGTAATTTTGCCGCGGTCCTGCGCTTGAGAAGAGGTTAAAAGTCTCACTCCCTCCCCTCTCCCCAAATCAGCACCCCATGAACTGTTACAGAGGGCCTCTTTTTATTTTACGTGTGGTTTCGAACTTAGTTTGTCATCCTAAGGGAAGAATATAAATTGAGGATATCTGAGGTGATGCATTGAGAATAATATTTGGACCTAAGCTGGAGGGTTACATGGGAGAACGTGGAAAGTAACACAAGGAGCTTCATAATTTGTGTACTTCACATATTGTCAATATTAATCACGTAAGAGGGATGAGAAGGGCGTAATTATAGTTAGGAGACCTGGAAGAAGATGCCACAATATTGTTAAGGAATAGGGGCATGTGTGTTGGATTCCATTCATGCAATCGTTCATTGGCGGGCATTTATAAACACTAATGAACCTCTGCGTTTATAAATGGCAGGGAACTGCTTGGTCAGCTGGTCAGATGTTAGCTTCTGAAGAAGGATTCTGTTATGTGGAACTGTTTAATGGCAACAGGTGTAAGGGAAGTCTCGCACCGACGTTCAGAGTGACATGTAGGAGTTGTTCTCGAAATAGGTGCCAGGAAAAAGAGAGGACGCTGGAAAGTGTAAATTGAGTAGAATCTGCAAGAAACGCAGTAGATCAATACTGTGTATGCTGTACAAATCTGTGACGTGTGACTTCTTTACATGAAGTAGTTGAACTGTCATTTTCATTATGCACAAATTGTATGCCAGGTGGTCAGGTTATCGTTGCTGGACGTACTTTGCCGCACGCCGTGGGATGAAGAATGGCGTACATGTGCTTAATCTTCCATGGCCGTGTCTAATTCGTATTAAATTGGTTAAATTCATATCCGTGTTATATACAAGTGGAACTTTCCATTCTATAACTAGCCACTTCAAGTATCCCTTCTCCCTACGCACGATAGCCTACTGTTGTAATATTTGGACAGTATGGCAGTGCAAAACTAACTCAAAAGAGACAAGAGTCCTTGAGAAGCCGATAAGAAACGCCCTACCTTGCAGTGAATCTGAAAGTTAATTTCCCCGGATAGTAATCTGTTACTGGTCCCTCTCCTGATCTATTCGGGCTCTTTTGAACATGGTAATGAACTTTCGGGTTTTATAGACGGTGAAGTATGTCGTAATTTTGTGTGCTTTTCAAGTTGGGCTCGGCCTCATGAAGTTAAATGACGTAATGAATGACGTATCTACCTTAGTGGTGTATCTTGATAGTTCAGTATATGTCATTAATACACATAATGGTTTACCAGTAGTAAAATGCTACGGACATGTGCGTCGGTACATGGATACGACCTCACTATCAGCTCATAGACCTATACGTATACGAATATAATAGAATTTGGTTGTAGCCTGGAGGAGGGTGAGGTTGAATATCGGGAGTGATTTTGTGTGGATCCAAAAACTGTTTTGAATTCTGAGCATGTATACGTATGGTACAGTAGCCTACACGTAACCTGGCGAAGGTGTGGCCGTATTTTCACTAAGACGTGTTTATTTTAGCTTCGTCTCCTGTGAAGTATCTCATGAGGCTTGGAATAGTATCCAGGACCTCTAGCTGAGCAGAAACTGCATTTGAACTGTGCTGGCAGGTGACCTACTTGAACGGACTAAGTCTGGCGTGGCAAAATTACATACTTAAGTCGGTTTTTAAACTTGTAATTTTCGCTGTGGGTTCACTGAGCATTGCGGCCGAATAGTCATTTTTCCTGCTTCGTACTGTAGACAGTGAGGGTTCGAATATCAGCCCAGAAGCCGGGCATCGTGAGTGAGGTTCTAGCGATTTCCCTCACCCCGACCCGCAGGCAGTGTTATGATTTTTTTTTATCGCTCAACAGCCCCTAGTGGGCCAATGCAAGTATAGTACCTCCAAATACGTTAATACCAATTTCCTTCATATTCTCTTTCATTAATTTCATCTTCCTAACCCTCGACGCTACATAACACTTATAGTTGGCCTGGCACATACTTCTTCCTTCAGTCGATAATTCACGCGTTAGTTTGTCGATGTCGTTGACCAAATATTCGTAACTGGGATACTTGAAATATGCAGCCAATTTGCTCCAAGACCCTGGCCTATGCCTGTAGCTTTACAGTAGCCTACTGCAACAAATGTCCGTACTTTCTTTTTTAAGTCAAGAGATAGATTATTTGTCCTGAATGCATTGACGATACTGGTGAGCGAGCAATTCGTGCATTCGTTTCTGCTTCGAATTTGTCATCCTTTAAATCCTGGAGTGGCTGACCTGACTACTTTAGTTCGTGACTGTCACTGTCTCAGTAGCTGACCTTTCACCTCCAAGTCTTGCACAGATAATGCGCGAAACTTCACCTACACTCCCACTGTACACCTTCATACCGTGGTAGAGCTCAGTTGAAACCTGATGGCACACGGTTACGCACGGTAGGGGAAGTGAAGGGGGAACATGCGAGTGGAGTGGGTAGCCAGTAGTCTTGCACTCTACTTCAGAACATGGTGTATCCAGGATTACTACCATTACTACCGCTGGTGCGCACACATCGGCTGCCAGTAGTCGACTGAACTGACCCCCCCCCCGGGCCAATTTAAATGGACTCATCCGTTTCGCTGAAAGGCCAAATCTGGTTTCTGCGCATGTGCCATCACGTTTCAAACGTGCTGTACCTAAAACAAGGACGGCTGACCGTTTTGGTGTGCTGTCGGTTATTGGCCATTCGAGACTGTTTGCATTGTTCCTAAGTAAAATCTTCGGTTGTCACGGGTTGGGCCTTCTGTCTTGTTTAGAATAAGAGTAAGATTCAATTTTTAAACAGGAAGCCTGCTGCTGCTTACGGTCTGCACCCTTCTAGGATATTTCGCAGGGTTGATTGTTTAATTACCGACGTTTCGAGACAGCCCGTCGATCCCATCTTCAATGTTAAATCAATCCGACTGCTTGACCCTTGAAGATGGGACCGACAGGCTGTATCGAAACGTCGGTAACGAACATTCAATCAACGCTGCGCAGAAGGGCGAAGGCCTCACACACAGCGCGGCGGAAGCCTGCAATCACTGCTGCTGTTTGTTTAGTACTCGTTGAAAGAGGGTTCGGCCGAACGTACAGGACCGTTACACTAGGGACAGGACAGGATGTACAGATTGGTCACTGCTCGAGCGGGGGACTGAAAAAAGAACTAGTCCGGTCTTCATTCAATCGAGGTTACTACCGGTTTCGTCTGAGACTTAACCAAATCTGTAATACGTATGTATAAAATCATGTCTCCCCGCATTTCTTCAAATCTGGTCGGATTGCTGAACGATCTTCGTTTGTGTAATGCATAGTGATCGCCATACGGCTGAACAGCGACTAATAGTATAAAAAGGCGTGTGGTGTAATGTTACGTTTTTGGTCTGGGTGTAATGATAAAGATGTGTCTGTTGTTTGCATGTTAATGTGTCGGGGATAATGTGGGAGACTTCTGGCTTCCGCCGCAGTGTAGATGAAGTCTTTGTTATTCTGGGATGGTGGCGTGGCGTAGGTTGGTATTTGGTTCCCCATATATTCAGGGATCTGGCAGTTGATTAAGCCTTGGACTGCTTGGTCCTTGAATGTGGAATTATACATATTGTCGGTAACCAGCTACCAACCTACGCCGCGCAATTTCCTAGAAGAGCGAAAACCTAAAGTTTATAGCAGTCTACATTGAAGTATAATGGAAGGCAAAACAGTGTCATTATACTAATACGGTTTATTTTAAGACAACCTCGACGAATGAAAGGGGAGGTTCGCTGGTCGTAAGCACAAACCCACTAATGACTTACCACCTGCTTCCAGTTACGACCAAGTTGTTGAACGTAAGCAACCAAGCAAACAGACATGTGGAGCAGTTCTTCTGTAGAGTGGAAAGGTGTTCCGGTCATGGTTTAAATGCTGTAATAATGTTGTACTGTAACGGTGAAATAACAGTTGTTGGGATGTTAAGTAGTCACTTAGATATTAAGGCATGATTCCGACATGTGAAGTCAGGCTGCAGTAGACTTTACCACAAAACTTGACACGTGGATGTCTTGTTCCTAAATGTATCTGGGCAAACTGCTGGAGCAGAATAGTTTGTAGTGGTTTTTGCTGTGAATAGGTAACAAATCGTCACATTTGAAATAATATCAAGTTAGATGTACGCTCTTTCGTCAGAATTGTCGTCCTCCGAGCTACCTGCGGATGTGTCGTGTCATGACTGTGAAAGTTATGACACGTCTTGGACGTGTCAGTATAGAAAGTGTGTTTCAGATGGATTTTATGAGCCCGAGAAAGTAATGGGTTGCTGTCTAGACGACCGGCATTCAGGTCCCGGCAGAGGCGTGGATTTTTGCCATGGTCATCACTTCTACACCTGCCCGTTGGCCCACCCATCCGCCTTTGGGTACATATGGCTTTTTCTGCCGAGGAACGTCTGCCACATTTGAACACATACCTCATCCTCCTGCATCTTCATGGCGTGATGCTTAAACACGGGGAATGACTTTGTATTGCCTTAACGTCTGCTTTTCACACTTCCGAAAAATAAAGTATATTTGCTTTGAATCGTAATCGGATTTTATACGTTTCGTGGTTGTGGACTTTTGACTTGTTAAGAGTTTGTCAAAATTCAGTGTATGAGCTTTTTTCATATAGCTAAATTGTATTAAATCATTTTCAAGCGCATTCTTCTAAGTCGCTAAAAGCACCTATTAGCTCCGCCGTATCCGTCCGTCCGTCCGTCTCTGCATGTATCAGCTTGTCTTCCACTGGACGGGTTTTCACGAAATTTGATAGTAGGTCTTTTCACGAAAATGTGTACAGAAACTCTAGACTTTGTAACAACCGGGCATAAATATCGGGCATCTGGTTTTCGCAAATATCTGGCACTTTATGTGAAGACCACTGCGTGTTTCTATTGTTGACAGCAATGCGAAATGTTTTGTAGCTTGCAAAGGGCACTTACGCCTATGCGTGGCGACACTGAACGGTGTATTGTTGGCAGCTATATGTATTGTTGCGTTTCCATGGCAATGATGGTTACGCGAACGCGCCACATTGTTACTTTACACGTACATTGTCTGTCTGTTAGAATGCTATATATCATACGAGGAAACTTGCAAAGTACTAATGAATGTTAATAGATGTGTGTAAGATTCTCCGTAGGCAACATTTTGTACTGTTATTCGTTCAGACATCCTGCTCCATTTGTATGGCATTTTCTTGTGACATGCTACTGCATTGTCCTGCACACGGCTGCGCGGCGTCGTGAGCTTCGCGGTCATTTCAAACCATGGCGACAGTGGCCTCACTACACCAATATGAAGATAGAAATAAAATGTGGAATGAAATTAACTTGTTTCCGGAATGGAGGAGACGGTTTTGAGGCCTTGCCTATGGGGCGAGAATGTGATTAAAACAGATTTTGAAACAGTGCGTGATGGTCCGGAGTATCATCGACTGCTCCTGGCTACTGCTCTCGAGGGGGGAGGCGGGGTTCTGAATACCGTAATGAACTTTCGGGTTTCGTAAAAGAGAGTCGGTTTCTTGACCAGCTGAGCCACCGTCAGCTTCTCAAAACCCATCGAGTGTAGGAGTCAGACTCAAGAAATTTAAAGAGAAAAAGCGCACCGCAGTATTGCCCTGCGGCGTGTGGCGCGCCCATTGCGGTCTTTATTTTATGGATAGAAATGAAGAAGTATTGCTGAGAGTCGAGAAGCAGAGGAATATCCTACATGAAATAAGGAAACGGAAGGCTAACTGGATTGGTCACATTTTGCGTAGAAACTACCTTCTACAGCGGGTTATTGAAGGAAATATAAAAGGAGGTACAGAAGTGACAGGAAGACGAGGAAGAAAACATAGGAAGCTACTGGATGACCTTAAGGAAAGGAAAGGATACTCACATTTGAAGGAGGAAGCTCTAGATCGCACTATGTGGAGAGCTCGATTTGGAAGAGGCTTTGGACCTGTCGTAAGACAGAC
>Ga0123355_10014440_pt1 | contig 12357 bp, 7 predicted proteins | sample TergutEmb28metaG_3_FD_89872 | JGI IMG/M metagenome (GOLD analysis project Ga0123355, IMG submission 89872) | Embiratermes neotenicus P1 segment gut microbial communities from Petit-Saut dam, French Guiana - Emb289 P1 | ecosystem: Host-associated > Arthropoda: Insects > Digestive system > Gut ...
ACTCCAGGTTGGAGAGATACACGCTTCTATTCGGATACTGGTGTTGCAATCGGTGACAACGATAACGCAAACACTTGGTTCTTTTTTTACCAAGCACAGCAAGGAAATGTAAACTTTGCCGATTATTTAACGCGTATTAACGAAGCGATGCAAGAGAGATTTGAATCAATTCGTAGCGAGTTACTTGATTAATCAATAAACTATTAAAAATAAAAAATAGTTTTAAGGGGCTGGCTGCTATGTGCGTGGCAGTCCCTTAAACTAATCTTTTGCGAAAGTGACCTTCTTAAAAAATTCGTTTTCATATAAGATTAGTTTAAAAATAATGTAACTATTCAGATTTAGTGCAATACCCCTTTCGGTGATCAATGAGAGAACGACTTCTGAGTTTATTTAGGTCATTGCCAAAGTGTTGTGCTCTTTATCTTCCACTCTGACTAGAAACTTTGCAGTTTCTAGTCAAGCACTTGTAAGTCTAATCGCTCCTACGTCGCGAAGACTTAAGGGCGCGCGCTTTCGGCTTAGAGAGGTAGTGATTTGACATTTTTTCCGTATTTTTAGGTTATGTTATGACTGAGTTCTAGTCTCACAAAAAATATCAAATCACTACCTTATCTGTGCTCTTGATGTGGTTTTGCTTGTAAGCTGAGTAGTTACAAAATAACAAAACATGAGGAGAAGATGATGATGGGAAGTAAACAGAAGGTGCTGATTGCAAGCGGGCTGGTTGTTGTCCTGGTGCTTGGCTTTTTCTCTTTTTTTGCTTTTGAGGGGGCAGGAGCGCGAGCGGAAATGGAGGTTGCATCAAGACGACCAGATTGGAGTCTGATGCAACAGCATTTGATGCCACACGGTCATATTATCGCCGAAGTAGCTCCGTCTGAGTTTTTGAATGCTGAGGAGCTAGGTTTAATTACCCCATCAGCGGATAATCAAGGTTATGACGTGCCCGTTGTGCATCTGTACGATGAGCATCAAGCTGCGCTAATCGTGTCAGTACCGCAGTCTGGGTATTATCATATTTCCTTTAACTACTTGACGCTTGGGGCTGGGTTGGTTGATCCACAGGTTTCAATCATGATTAATGATGAATATCAAAGTCCATCAGCTTTGCGGGTGCCAGCGCCGATTTTTTGGCGTGATGAGACACATGATTTTGGAGTGAATCGCCACGGTCATCAGCTGATTCCACCGCAGTTGCAAATGAATGAGTGGTTCCATGCTTATGCGCAGTGCGGGATTCATTGGAATTCGGTGCCACTATTGTTTTATTTAGAGACAGGCGACAATGAGGTTACGATTACGAATCGTCTCAGTGAAATTTATTTAGGACATGTTTTTGTGACGGCGCCTACCGAGATTCCAACTTATGCCGAGTATCGGGCAGCCCATGGTGCAACTGCTGCGAATGCTGGTTTGCTCATTGTTGAAGGTGAGCATCCGCTGCGAAAAAGTAGTTCGTTTATTCGTCAGTTTGCGATTTCCTCGCCAGATGTTTACCCTTATAATAGTCGCTATTTCTACCTGAACGCATTCGGAGATGAGTCGTGGGCGAGTAATGGGCAAGCAGTAACGTGGCAAATTGAGATCCCAGAAACAGGTACGTACCAGCTAACTTTCCACGCTCATCATGAAATTACTGGGGCATCCGTCTTCAGAACGATTATGATTAACGGGGAAATTCCGTTTGAAGAACTCCGTCATTATGCATTTAATTATTCACGACGCTTTGAAAACCATACCCTTAGTGATAGCGATGGTATTCCGTTTGAAATTTTCCTTGAAGCAGGGATTCATGAAATCACATTAATTGCTGACAGCGAACCCGTGATGCCTGTCGTTGTCAATTTGACCGCTGTTAGAGAAGAAATTCGTAGCTTATCGCTTGATATTAGGCAGCTGACTGGTGGACAAAACGACCCGAATCGTGATTGGGTTATTGATGAATTCATTCCGAATATCGACGAATATTTTGCGTCATGGATTGCCCTCATCGAAGAAAGCCGTGATTTACTTGCAATGATTTACCCAGATAGTCGCGAATCAAATGCGGAACTAGAATCACAGTTAATTATCAACGTGCTAGCGCGTTTAGCAGAAAATCCCAACGAGTTACCAGCACGAATGTCAGAACTATCCGATGGAGCGACGTCAGCAGCACAGATGATCGGCGAGTTGGAGCAATCGTTACAGGTGCAGACTTTGGCGCTAAGTGCGATTTATTTACATTCAGCTGATGACCAATTGCCAACTGCGACTACGAGTTGGGCGCGCCGTTTAAATAGTGGCTTATCGCAACTTTGGGCGAGCTTTAATATAACGGATAATAGCCCGCAAGACGGGGAAGTCCTTGATATCTGGATTATGCGATCACAGTTCCATGTTGAGTTGCTACAAAATTTTGCTGATAGTATGTTTACGCCAGAAACGGGAATTAGCGTCCGTTTTTCGGTAATGCCAAATGAGCAGAAGCTGATTTTGGCGAATGCAGCGGGTGAACAGCCTGATATTGCTATGGGGGTTGCGACTTTTTTACCCTATCAAATGGCCCTACGGGGAGCGGCTGCTGATTTAACCCAATTCGATGGCTTTGAAGAAATTGTCCGTAACTTTTCACCGGGTGCATTCTTGCCGCTGATGATTGATGGTGGCTTATACGGAATGCCTGAAACGCAAGATTTTTACGTGTTATTTTACCGTGATGACATGCTTTCTCAGTTCGGAATACCGGTCCCTGATACATGGGAAGATGTAGTTGCTATTTTACCAGAATTACAACGCCAAGGTTTAAACTTTTTTGTTCCGTTATCAGGACCAGCAGCGAACAAGCCGTTTATGTTCACGGCACCGTTTTTCTACCAGTTTGGCGGGGATGTCCATGCGCCAGATGCATTAGCGACGTCGATTAATACAGAAGAATCCTTACAAGCATTACGTTTTATGACAGACTTATATATGGTGTATAGTTTACCGTTGCAGGTGGCGAATTTTTATAATGATTTTCGCTATGGGTCGTTGCCAATCGGAATTTCTAATTTTGAGACTTACTTGCAACTGACCGTTGCAGCACCAGAAATTGCGGGTGCTTGGAACATTGCACTACATCCAGGAATTGATGATGGCACTGGTCATATATCCCGCTGGGCTACTGGTTCTGGTCAGTCGATTATGATTTTGGAGGATAGTCAGAGGCAAGATGCAGCATGGCAATTTTTACAATGGTGGTTACGGACGGAAACTCAAGTTGCATATTCAAACAATTTAATGACGTTGTTTGGACCAGAATTCATCTGGAACACAGCTAATATAGAAGCTTTTGGTCAGTTACAAATTCCTGTAGAACATCGGGAAGTCATTTTAACACAGTGGGAATACTTGCGTGAGGTACCGTTGACACCAGCATCTTACATCATTGAACGGGAAATTAGTAATATTTGGAATCGTGTCGTCTTTGATGGGGAAAACCTTCGGGCGGCAACCGATGCGTCCGTGATTCGCATCAACCGTGAGATTAGACGCCGCATGGAAGAATTCGGCTATGTTGACAGCCAGGGGAATGTGCTCAGACCATACATTTTGCCAACAATCGAGCTAGTAGAGGAGTGGATGCGAAATGACTAGTACTGTTACTAAAGCAGAAAATATCGAGACAGTAAAAGTACCAAAGCGTAAACAGCGTCGCAACGCCGCAGAGCGTCGTGAATCAAATCGTAGTCTGTGGTTTTTCCTCGGGCCTTACTACTTGATGTTCTTCATTTTCATCATCGTACCCGTGATTGTTGCCATCGGGCTGTCATTTACAAATTTCAACGCCATTCAGTTCCCAACCTTTGTAGGGTTAGCGAATTACGTGAACCTGTTAACTCAGGATGCAACCTTTATGCGTTATGTTCTCCCGAATACGCTCTTCTTTGCTTTAATTGTCGGCCCGGTAGGCTACTTGCTCGCCTTCTTAATGGCGTGGATGTTAGCCCAGATTCCGCACAAGCCACGGACGGCTTTGGCGCTCGCGTTGTACTCACCATCGATGACCGCCGGAGTTGCAATGACCGTTCTCTGGCGTGTTATCTTTAGTGGTGACGAGGCAGGTTACTTAAATAGTATTCTTCTGCGCCTTGGCATGGTGACCGAGCCGATTCAGTTTCTTCAATCACCAGAATACTTGATGTTAATCATGATTCTGGTAACCCTGTGGAGTAGTATGGGTGTTGGCTTTCTTGCTATGCTATCGGGAATTTTAAATATCAACCCTGAAATGTACGAAGCTGCCTATATCGATGGACTCAAGAATCGTTTTCAAGAAATCATCTACGTAACTATCCCAAGTATGCGTCCGCAAATGCTCTTTGGAGCTGTTATGGCAATTGTTGCGACGTTTCAGGCTGGAGCCATCGGGGTTGAATTATCAGGCGCTAATCCAACCCCTCAATATGCTGGGCAGTTAATGGTTAATCATATTGAAGATTTCGGCTTTATCCGTTTTGAAATGGGCTATGCCGCTGCGGTTTCCGTTGTGTTGTTAATTGTGGTGTATGGCTTTTCGAAGGTTGTAAATAAGTTATTCATGGATAGAGATTAAAGATAGTTAGTAGCATTGGGAATGGAAAGCCTCCCAAAAACTGGGTTTCACGCCCGCTCTTAGACTAAACAAGGGAATACATATTTAATCACTAAAAATTAAGATTTTGGCTCTCAAACTGAAGTCTAAGTTCTCCAAGAGGCCGGGAGAGCCAAAATAGCATAAAAAAAGTCAAGATTTTGGCTCTCAAACTGAAGTCTAAGCTCTCCAAGAGGTCGGGAGAGCCAAAATAGCATAAAAAAAGTCAAGATTTTGGCTCTCAAACTGAAATCTAAGCTCTCCAAGAGGCCGGGAGAGCCAAAATAGCATAAAAAAAGTCAAGATTTTGGCTCTTAACATGGAAAGGAGTGATGCCAATGCCAAAACAGAAAAAATTCAAGCGCAAAAATTCTTATCAAGGCATGAAAATGAATCCAACAAAGCATCACCGCAGTCATCTGAAATTTTATGCAATCCTGTTACCGATTGCGGTTTTTATGATCATGCCACTCGTATTCATTATCGACCATGCCTTTAAACCGCTCAATGAGTTATTTGCCTTTCCGCCACGCTTTTTCGTAATTCGGCCAACACTTGATAATTTTCAAGCGCTGTTTGAGAGTCGTTTTGCGGGTGGAGTGCCAATATCACGCTATTTGTTTAACAGTTTATTCGTTTCGGGAGTTGTCGTGTTTTTAACGGTTATCATCAGCACGATGGCGGCTTATGCTTTGTCGAAGAAGCAGTTTAAAATGAAAAAGGTCATGTTTGAAGTAAATACGCTCGCCTTAATGTTCGTGCCGATTGCAGTGGCCATTCCCCGCTATCTAATCATTGCTAATCTCGGGCTTGTTGATACGATGTTTGCGCATGTTTTACCACTCCTTGCGATGCCGGTCGGGCTGTTCTTGGTGAAGCAGTTTATCGATCAGCTGCCAAACGAGTTAATCGAAGCGGCACGAATTGACGGAGCGGGCGACTTCCGCATTTACTGGAATATTGTGATGCCACTAATCAAACCAGCAATTGCAACAATGGCCATCTTAGCATTTCAAGCGGTTTGGAATAATATCGAAACATCAGAAATTTTCGTTAACGACGAGTCACTAAGAACAATGGCATTCTATATGGAAACCTTATCAGTATCAAATAACACTGTCGCAGGAGCGGGAATGGCGGCAGCGGCGGCACTTGTTATGTTTATCCCGAACCTCATCATCTTTATCTTTATGCAAAGCAAAGTAATGGACACCATGGCCCACTCAGGAATCAAGTAAGGAGGCGAGTAAGTTGAAAAAAGTCATCAAAATATTACTAGTGCAAGGCTTCGTAAGTGGCCACCCAGTACCGTTAAGTAAAAATTTCAAAATTCGAGGAAACGACAACGACGCGTACCCAGACGGTACGTTAGGCGGAGTTGACGAAGAAGTTTGGAATTTTTACAAGGTAATGGGTGGTTACTTGCGGAGTTTTGTACTAGTTTTAACCATTTGCCTCAACATCTTCGCCCCGACCATCATCTTAGCGGAAGAACCGACTAACACATGGACCATCTCTGTCGACGGTGATTTCATTCAAACGCAGACTGCCTATGAGGCGATGGCGATTATTGCACATGAATATCTATCTCGACCAGAAGATTTATTCATCGGCGCAGATGGAAACCTATTTGTCGCAGATTCGTACCATGGTCATATTGCCATTTTTGACCAAAATCGGAATTTTCTTCAGACGGTCGGGAGTGGAATTTTAAACAATCCAACTGGGGTCTTTGTGACAGATTATATTTTTGTTGCAGATACCGAGGATGTTTTTGTTTTTAATCTTGATGGGACGCTTGTGAACGAAATTGGTCGGCCTGATTCACCACTCTTTGGTCGAGCACAACCGTTTCGTCCTCGCAAAATTGCGGTTGATGTCCGTGGGAATCTTTATGTGATTGGTGAGGCGGCGAATAACGGGATTATTCAGCTAAATGCTGATGGTGAATTTCTTGGCTACTTCGGAGCGAATCAAGCTAGACTTAGTTTTTTCCAGGCGTTGCAGAACTTCTTTGGCGTTGGCAGATTTGCGATTTTACCAACCCCACCATCGAATTTGGCAATTGCTGATAATGGCGTTGTTTTTACAGTGACGACTCATGCACAGACGGAACGTGTGCGAAAATTAAATATTGCTGGTAATAATATGTTTGATCCTGATTGGGTGTTTCCACTCCTTCCGATTGACATTGCCCTTGGTAATCAGGGCAACTTCTACATGATGACTTCTGATGGTTCCATTTGGGAATATGACAGCTCGGCGAATTTGTTATTTGTTTTTGGTGGGCAAGATCCAAATCAGCAACGTTTTGGGATTATTCATCAACCGACGAGTATCGAGGTTAGTAGTGATGGTAATCTCTATGTCGCAGATGCCGAAAGTGGGTTCATCCACATCTTCGCACCAACGGAATTTACGAATACAGTACACCACGCACTCACCTACTTTGAAGAAGGGCTTTACACGCAAAGCGAGGACTATTGGCAAGAAGTTCTCCGCCTTAATTCCTCGTTTAGGCTCGCTCATATTGCCATCGGGCAATCCCGCTTTATCCAAGCAGATTACGAAGAAGCACTCGCCCGTTTTTATATCGCCAATTATATCGCCGGTTATTCGGAGGCCTTTTGGGAATTGCGCCACGAGTGGTTAATGGAAAATATGGGAGCGTTCATCGCCCTGTTCCTCGTTTTGTTAGTTATTCGAGCACTACTAAAACAAGTCGATAAGCGGACGGGCAAAGTTCGTGCTGTTAAAAGTGCAATCCATCAAAAAATTGATTCACCATTCTTACAAGAGCTTGACCTAATGCGGCGGATTTTCAAGCAACCGTTCGATGTCTTTTACGAGATTAAGCGTGAAAAAAAAGGGAGTTTGAAATTTGCGACTGGCTTATACATTGTCATGTTTATCGTCACATTTATCGCGATTCACTTTGCTGGCTTTATTTTTGCAATAAACCTCATCGAAGAAAGGGGGGTTCCTTTAATCACAACCATCTTTGTGCTTGGATTTGGACTATTCCTTATCATCAACTATCTGATTAGCACGATTACCGATGGCGAGGGGAGTTTCCGCGACCTTTACGTGGCGACAGCCTATTCCATGGTACCATTCATCACATTGGCGATTCCGATCACCTTGCTATCAAGGGGGCTCACGCTTAACGAGGGCTTTGTTTACACTTTCCTGATGCAAATTGCCATTGGTTGGTCGGTGCTCCTTATCTTCCTCATGGTCAAAGAAATCCATGATTTCTCGATTTCGCAAACCATTAAAAATCTGATTCTTACCGTGTCGGGTGGTCTGATAACCGTCATCATTGGTTTTATCCTTTACATCCTCATTGTTGATCAAGTCTTCGATTTCATCTATTCCATCGTCTGGGAGGTGTTGCTACGTGTCTAGTAAAACAAACAAATTTACCAAAACAACCATCGTTTTAATACTTTTGTCAATGCTTTTTGTGCCAACCGTCTCAGCACTAGCTGACTCTGACGATATCAGATTTCGTTCCAATCGATTCACACAGCTAGAACCAGATGAGGTAGAGTTGATAAACTATAACGACGGGGCCGACGGGTTCACACTAGCAGCTCAGACTGACAGTTTAGCACTTTACGTTGATGAGCAATCATTAGCCATCAAAGTACGCAACCTGATAACGGGTTATGTTTGGTCATCGACTCTTGATGAAATGGAAGACCACCGTCTCAATGAAACTTGGCGTCATTTCGTCGATTCCGCGGTAACGATTGATTTTATCGTCGGTGATGGGAATCAGACCCGTGAAAGCTTAACCTTGAATCAATCGCATGTTGATTTTCAGCTGATTTCGGGTGGATTCGCAGCGGATATCGTGTTCGGTAGCTCGGGGATTGCGTTGCAATTGGTTGTGACAATTGAAAATAATGATTTAGTGGTGATGGTCCCTGATGGGAGTATTTCTGAGCCGGAAGATGTGCAGTTAATTGCGTTGCAGTTGTACCCGTTTTTGGCAGCGACGAAGGAGGACCATGTACCGGGTTATATGTTTATTCCTGATGGTGCTGGAGCATTGATTCGTTCTGGTCAGCAGGACGTGATGATGGATACGCCGTGGCGCGCGATGATTTATGGTTATGATTTAGGGATTACTTCGGGGCTTTCATCGTGGATAAATGACCCATTTGTCGTGCGCATGCCTGTGTACGGAATGGTCCATGGTGTTTCAGAAAATGCGTTGCTGACAATTGTTGAAAGTGGCGATATGTATGGTGAGATTATTGCGCATACGGCTGGGTTATCTACGGAGTTTAACTGGATTACGACACTGTTTCATTATCGTCAGTTTTATAATCAACCGACGACCCGTGATGCTGACCGTGGTCCATCGATTCAGATGTTGCAAACAGAGCGAAATCACTTTGATATTGTGATGCGCCACCGAATTTTAAGCGAGACGTGCGCTGATTATGTCGGTATGGCCCTTGCTTATCAGGCAAGACTTGTTGAACAAGGTGTGTTGCAACCACTTGCACCCGAGGAAGCAGGCCCGATGATGCGCCTTGATTTTCTCGGTGGTGAAACGCGGGCTGGCTTGTTATGGGATACCGTTGTAACGATGACACCTGTGACTGATATTCCTGATATGATTGATCGCTTACAAGCGCAGGGCTTGTCGGAAATGATGGTCATTTATTGGGGTTGGGCGCGGGGTGGCTTATCGAATTCTTTCCCTCATCGCTCACGCTTTGAACGTAACCTCGGAAGTAGGACTGATGTACAAGCAACCATTGCCCAGCTGGAATCGGCGGGCATTCCGATGTACTTCTACACGAATTATACTAGCGTTCATCGTGGGTTAGGTCGTCTATTTGGTGGTCCTCGACTAGCAGAACAAATTAATTCACGACCGCATCCGTGGAATGTCCTGATTCCACGGGATGCCTTAGCACAAGCGCAAAACGATATTGACAACTTTGCTCGCTACGGTATTGAACGACTAGCGCTTCAAATGACAGCGCGCTATGTGTATTCGACCTTTAATAGGAATGGTTCAGCGACTAGGTCCCAAAACCGTGATACAGTTCAGGAATTGCTCGACCTGTTAAACGATGGCAACCAAACACGGCTTGCTATGTTCGAACCGATTGCGACCTTTTGGGGATCGATGAGTAGTTACTTGAATATACCGATGACGACATCAGGCTATTTATTCGCCACGGACAGCATCCCGTTTATTCATATCGTGTTACGAGGGCATGTTAACTACTACGCCCCAGTTGCGAACTTTGCGGCCAATAGCAGGCAGTCCCTTTTGCGAACGATCGACTTCGGTGCGTACCCATCCTTTATTCTCACAAGCGAACCTTCCTATTTATTAGCGGAAACACCATCACGTGACATTTTCACCTCAGAATTTGACGTCTGGGAGCAAGCGATCGTAGAATATTATGAAACCATTTCTGCCGCTTTGGGACTTGTTCGTGGTCAGCCCATTGTCGCACGAACGGTTTTGGCTTCAGGTGTTGTGCAGACGACCTATGGGAATGGGGTGGCGATTATCGTCAACTATACTGAGACAGATTTCCGTTTTGGTCATATCATCGTCGGCGCAGAAGATTTTCATGTTGGGAGGGCTGATTAGGGATGAAATTACTATCTAACAAAAAAACCATCGGCTACTTCTTTACCCTTCCATGGATCATTGGCTTTCTCATCTTCACAATTATCCCGATTGGCTACTCACTATATCTAGGTTTCAACGAGGTTATCATCACTGCGACTGGGATTGAAACCACTTGGGTGGGGGCTGACAATTTTCGGCGGGTCGTCACGGAAGACATGGATTTTATCAGACAAGTAGGGGATTTCTTTATCGAAACGATTATCAGCGTTCCATTGATTGTTATCTTGGCCTTGATTATGTCCTTACTATTGAATCAGAAAGTCAAAGGGCGGGGCATCTTCAGAACAATCTTCTTCTTGCCAGTCATCATTAATTCCGGTCCGGTTTTGAATATGCTGATTGATTTGGATATCACTTCGATTCCCGCTTTACAAAATTATGACTTCTTCTGGACGTTGCAAGCTGCCAGTGGGAATATTATCGTCGACGTACTGCTATTCGTGTTAAACAACTTTATTCTGTTTTTATGGCTTGCCGGTGTCCAGATTCTCATCTTCTTAGCAGCCTTACAAAAAACAGATGCTGGTATTTACGAGGCTGCTCGCATCGATGGTGCTTCGACTTGGGAAATCTTCTGGCGCATTACATTACCAGGATTAATGCCAATGATTTTGGTAAATATTATCTATACAACCGTCATGTACTCGATGTCGGTCTTAAACCAAGTGACGGATCATATCAGTGCGAATATGTTTAGAATTGACACCGGGTTCGGCTACACATCAGCCTTATCATGGATTTATTTTGTGATCGTTTTAGCAACAATTGGATTGCTTGTAGGTGGATTTAAAGTCTTTGAAAAGAGATCAGCTAAGTAAAGGAGGACTAATTATGGATAATCGAATTTCAAAAATCAAAAGATTTTTTCTTGGAATAAATGGAACGGATGGCATCTTAGTTAAACTCCTCATCTATGCCTTATTGATCGGTATCGGCTTCGTCTATCTCTATCCGATATTTTATATGTTATCGAGCAGCTTTCAAAGTTTAAATGATTTACTAAATAGTGCTGTCATTTGGATTCCAACAGAATTGTATCTGGAAAATTATGTTAGATCATTGCAAGTCCTAAACTTTTGGCCATCACTTGGACAAACACTCTTTGTGTCAGTCATCCCTGCCGCTATTCAAGCATTTATAGCATCAGTTGTTGGCTATGGATTTGCAAGATTTGAGTTTAGAGGAAAGAAGATCATGTTAGCTTTGGTATTATCAACATTCATTATTCCACCTCAAGTTCTTGTTATTCCGAGATACATTTTATTTAATGAATTAGGGCTTTTAGGTAGTATCATGGCTTATATCTTACCTGCAACATTTGGGCAAGGATTAAAGAGTGCTATCTTTATTCTAATTTTCTATCAAACATTCAAAACGATTCCAACCGCATTAGAAGAAGCAGCGCAACTTGATGGTGCAGGTTTCTTTAAAATATTTTATAAAATTGCAATTCCGATGGGAACAGCAGCTTATATTGTCGCGTTTTTATTCTCATTTGTTTGGTATTGGAATGAAACACAGCTCGCAGCGATTTACTTTGGAACTCAACTAACAACCCTACCATTACAGTTACAAACCTTTGTGGAGCAGTTTGAGATGATGTTTACCCATACTGCTACCAACGCGATGAATATTAACGAAGGAATTGAAATGGCGGGAACATTATTAACAATCTTGCCGTTATTAGTTATTTACTTTGTTATGCAGCGTTGGTTTGTGGAGAGTGTTGATAGGTCGGGTATTACGGGGGAGTAGGTCAGCACCACTAACTAAGTTCATTGCAAAGCATAGGGAACGGAAAGCTCACCCCCTAGACAAAACTAGGCAATGAGAAGTCCCCTACAAAAGGTAGTTTTTTGGCGTTGGTATTCTGGGAGTCTTTCCATCCCAGAATACCAATGTCAAATCACTACCCCCATAAGCGGTAGCGTGTGCAGAATCGGAGTGAGATATGTTGTGCATGAAAGCATAATCTAGGCGAGGATTAAACAATCGCCTTCCATCCCAAAAGGAATGAATACATCCCTTACTTGAACTTGGGAATGTCATTGCTATCGCCAAGTTCATGTCATTCCGCCCTTTCGGTGAT
>Ga0123355_10014442_pt1 | contig 12355 bp, 9 predicted proteins | sample TergutEmb28metaG_3_FD_89872 | JGI IMG/M metagenome (GOLD analysis project Ga0123355, IMG submission 89872) | Embiratermes neotenicus P1 segment gut microbial communities from Petit-Saut dam, French Guiana - Emb289 P1 | ecosystem: Host-associated > Arthropoda: Insects > Digestive system > Gut ...
ACTCATAACTGAATCAGTCTGCCTTGTAGGCAAGGGACGGTTGAAGGAAAGGTGCGGATTAGAACCGCGAACTAACTTTTTTTTCGTTTAAGAAATCGGCAAAAACTAGTGCGGATTAGATTCGAGAATATACGGTATGTATATATATATATATATATATATATATATATACACACAGAATCTGTAGAGTTCTCAGAAGTAAAACAACAATAATACGCCGTGTAGGGCTGGAAGGCCGACGCATGAGACCTGCTTGGAAATTGTCTTACTTCAGCGAAACCAGTTAGCTGTTGAAGCCGACACAGTGAGGCAACGAATCGGTCTGAGTCCCTGAAGACGAGGCAAGGAATATGTCTGATTCCTTGCAGGTGAGGCGACAAATCGGTCTGAGTCCTGCAGGTGAGACAACGAATCGGCCTGAGTCTGCAGGTGAGGCAAAGAATCGGTCTGAGTCCCTACAGGCGAGGCAGCGAATCGGTCTGAGGCCCTGCAGGTGAGGCAACGAATCGGTCTGAGTCCGTAAAGGTATACCCTACTCAGAACAGAAATGAAAGTAAAGTGTTGATAGCTTCGTGTTTTCTATTTGCCACTTCCATTTTTCTAGCTAGGATGTAATTTATCAAGCGACTTTTGGTCAATGAACCGTTTCAGTTTTGAGCAGCATCCCAATGTTTCGTAGACAGTTTCTCTTTCCATCGTCAATACAAGAACGGAAAATATTAAAGATAGAAATCTGTGAAGCGTTGAAAATATGCCCTAAGAAAGTGTAACACTGTTAGTGCCCTAAAAGCTTCAAAGTTAGAAGCTGGGGCAGTGCCTGATCTCAGATTTGCACTATAGGAGTATCGACATACTGTCATCGCTTCAATACCGACTGATGAGATGTCTGCAGCGGCAGCACTGCGGTATGTAATACAGTTCCTAGCAAGAGTCTGAGGCTGAGGGTGACACACACTGGGCATCCGTTTGAAGAGACGGCTTCTGAGATTTTACTTCATGTATTTGACGGCCCTGGTTCTATACATTGTGTTTCTTACAGCTGTCTTTGTCTGGGTAACACTTTTTGGTATGCGGTGCGAATGCCTAAGGTAGCAGCGAAGTTGCAAGTTACAGAACAGAATTATGGCTTGGTGAACTGTTCGAATTATCAAGTGGCTGCAAATGTTAGTATACGAGGATGGGTCAAGCGAAAATAAATTTAGCGCAGAAATTATCGAGAACCTGCTGACTGCATCTGAGCGCACAGGAAGTCATCTTCATCGGTTTTGAAACATGTACTGGTGTGTAGGTAGATCTGGCAACAAAAGTGACAGGAAAAAATTATATGAAAAAATGACAAAGCTGTACCGACCCTGCCGTTATTAAATCAGCAAATTATACAGAAGGTTTAGTCGCCGGTGACAGGCGACGACTCAGACCGTGCGCTGTTTCACGTTTTTAAATCCTGTGATGGAAATAAACGGGACTATACAGAGACATTTTGGAAAAGGAATGAACAAAGAAACAAAATTAAGAATTCACAACATTGCAGCTAAAACAGCATTGAAATTTGGAAGTGAAGCTTGGGTACTGAAGAAAAGAGAGGAACAACGTTTAGAAGCAGCACAGATGAAATTTTTGAGACACGTACTTGGAATAACAAAACTAGATAAAGAAGAGAATCAGTGTATTGGGGGAAAAAACGGGAGCACAGAACATAGTGAAGGAAATAAAACAGTACCAGGAAAAGTGACTACAACACGTACAGAGGATGGACACAAATAGAATACCCAAACAAGCACTACAATATCAGCCAAAAGGACGAAGGAACATAGGACGACCGAGGAAGAGATGGGGGGACCAACTTCATCTTGAGGATTAAGGAACACGCCTAACGCTTCATGATCATGATGATGATGATGATGATGAAATCCTGTGATGGATTTTGGGCCAAAATAATACAGAGTGTGGTGATGGTCACAGAACTGGCCGGCACGTACATCTGTTTATATACAACCGTGTTTACTAACTAGGGTTTCGCGGAGTATTGTTAGGAGTTTAATGAAGCATCGTGGAACAAGCACATAAAATGCTTAAATTTTCAAACCCTCTCAGAAATCCCAAATATCCCTCGAACGAAAAGAAAAATGCTTCAGTTTTTTTTTTTTTTTTTGCTTACGGCATGAGCTGTGTGCAAATAAATACCCTTGACGGTAATTTAGCTTTAATTAAATTGGACATCCCGCGAAAAACTTTTTTTCTGGCCTTTTAAAAGTTTTTTTGAAGGCAGGGTTTCCTCGGGATGTGACAATCATTTTAGGGGGTTTTCACCATGGCAAAAAGATAGGGAAGCACTGACCTAGAACGTTGATTGAATTTATATTTGGTGTTTGCAGTGAGACTAATGAAAATGGAGGCAAATTTTGCATCTCTGCCTGGTCAGCGGAGCCACGGAGGCCATAAGCACTAACGAGAATCGAGTTGCGGTGCAGAGCGGAGGGTGGAAATGTTTGGTGTTGCAGAAAGATAGCAGCACCTCTGTCGCTTTACTTACACTTGATTTCCCGTAGATTTTTCTTCGTCCCGCCACCCCCTTTGGTGCCGGCCGCTCCGAGGCGATAAGCACCCTCCATATCACACGACGACGGAGACGGGGGACGGGGGGAGGTTTCTTGGAGCTCGCTTTTCTATGTGAAAACATATGAAATATATTCAATCTGCGAGTTGGCGATAAGAGAGGAGCTGGCGGCTTTCTATTATAAGAAATCAATTCTGCTCGGGCGGGCGGGGGTTGGGGGTTGGGGGGTGGGGGTGGCTCGATGGCCCATGCAGCGTAGATATCGCCACTGAACAGACGGCTGCGACAAGTACACTCAGCTCCCAATAAAATAGTTTTACTGCTGTCATATTTGCAAGGGTATGATAATGTGTGTGTGTGTGTGTGTGTGTGTGTGTGGGGAGGGGGGAGGGGACAAATTCCATTTCCTTAAACTAAGTGCCAAAAGGAATAATTTATATTGGTTTTCGAAATCAAACTCGCTGAAATGTAACTTTCGTGATATGACGCGTGTAGCTCCTCGTGATACGTGCGGAGCTGTTGAAGAGGTTCTCCGCCTTTGTGGAAATGGAAGGTTCATAGCCCCACTAATTGTAAAATGAGACCCATTTCAGTGACACTCCTGTTTTATTTCGACGTATGTTTTGGCTTTGCCGGACCGTCATCAAGGACTTATCACTTAACACAAGTTTCCGTATGAAATTAAAGTTTACACGAGCTGTTACAATGAAACCAACCAGATGCACTAATTTTGTCAAATTTATTTTTGGAATAAAATTCTACATGTTTCGGACATTTCCACTGCCCATCAACAGGAGTTTTTCACTGTACACACACCAGTGGAATATGTCATACACGTTTGCTCGCTAGCTGTCAGTATACCTGTATGACATATACCATTGCCGTGTGTACAGCGAAAAACTCCTGATGATGGACAGACGAACTGTCCGAAACATGTAGAATTTTATTCCAAAAATAAATTTGAGAAATTGGTGCATCTAATTGGTTTTAATATAAGAATTTATCATGATGCACGGTCACCTGAACGTCAGATGTACATGAGCTGTTGCAAAGTGGCTGCTACAGCTGACAGCATGTATTACAGTACAGCTTAGGTCTGTCTTGTATCGTGTTCAAACATGTGCGGTTATAGTTGAAGTTTACCTTGTTAGTTTTTACATTTTATATTGTTGTCCTGATGTTATAAAGTTAATATTTGTAGTAGATAACGTAAAGACGCAGATTTTTTTTTAAAGAAATTTTCACTGCCGTTATTTACACTTAGATTTGTATTACGTTTGTTTCACATGTGGCATTGTGTAATTATTTGTGCAAATTGGTTTAGGGAACAGTTTTTTAACTTGTCCTTGAACATGGTGTACATACTTTCTCTGCAGTACGTCCTTAAAAATAGATCGCACAAACCTTATTTCTTTCTAAACCCTCATATATACGAAACGGTCGCCCCAATAAACACACACACACACCTGCGTCCAGTGCAGCATAGATAGAATTTAACTTCGATCGCTTATAATAATCACAAAATATTTGTAAAAATCACAAAATATTTTAAAATAAGTTTTATACAATTTGTCTTTTAAACGCATTAAATAAATTTTAAGTAAATACAAGGACAATGTAAACCATGGGATCCCATAGGTACAGCAACCCTCTCTTTTTTGTACTTTAATTGATACCAATCTTTTGTAAGTCTGATGATGGCCATGAAGGCCGAAACATGTAGCTTGCTTGCCTAACATCTAATCTATAATATTGTTGTGTAAAGACGGTTGGAATTAATACAACTTATTTCTTTCACTTGAGAAACGTGTGCAAGTGTGTACACCCTGATGATCCCGCGGGACCAAAACATATCTGAATGAAGTAGAGGTGAGTCTTGCAAATGTGGTGGACGGTATCATCAACCAGCTTAAAACTTTAAACATTAAAATTAACCTGAATTGTATTTAAAGACCAAGCTCATACCGCGCAGTAAACACAGTGCCTCGCGGTTATGAAACCCAGTAAGTTAATGGTGTATAGGGAAATAATCGCTGTTTGTTCTGAGATCCGTACAAAACGTACCAATACGTGGTATGTTTATTGGACCGTGCATCATTGTGATAGTTGAAGAATAAAGGACCAACTTGATGTCACTTTCTATTTTATTTCACTTCTTATGTGCTCAACATGTTTCGGACATTAATATATCCATCATCAGGAGCTTGTGACTATTCTGTTGAATTACTACATTGGTCGTGTTGTTCTTTGTTCGATGTGTGTTGGAGTTTCGGTGTGGTTGGGTTGGAGTGGTGTCCGTGTTGCAGGCTGAAGCAGCCTGCAGCACGGATACCTTGGTCCTTTATTCTTCAACTATCACAATGATGCACGGTCCAATAAACATAAGATGCTGTTAAGAAATTAATAGCACCTTTGACTTATTCTTCTAGAGTCCTGATGATCATCTGTTAATAGGTCGAAACATGTAGCCTATTGCTCCAATAAACATTTGTTGTGCTGACGTATATTTGTGAGTTTATTATATACTCCATTAGAGCACTTCGTGATGCCTTCTCTAAAATTCAAAGGATTCTACCACCTCCATCGTCAAGGTAAATGAATTTACGGCATCACATCCCAGAAGATGGTCATCGTGTACGGTGTAGTGAAGATTCTGCGTACTGTATCAGGCAGCAGGCCACCAAAACGTATGGGGGAGAGGAGATATAGCTCCACGCATTCTTACCTCGGCTCTAGGTGGAGGTGAGTGGTAGCTTTACATCCTAGTCGCCTTACAGTCGGAGAACTGGCGTCCTTTGCCCGTCTGCAGGTGTGCTGATAAGTCCTTAACCCTTAATGTCCGAAACATGTTGAGCACATAAGAAGTGAAATAAAACAACAAGTGACATCAAGTTGGTCTTTTATTCTTCAAATACCAATACGTTTTGTGGGCAGAACGTAGAATTTTAGAGTCTTAGATCTGATGGTACATAAAGCGACCTCTGGGCTTCAGAGGGTGAAGGTCGTTCATAATCGTGTGTATAGGAACCCCCACTGTACTCTGTGAACACGGTGTGTAAAATGTATAGAATAACAAATCTTCCCCGAAGTCTCAGTAACTGTTCAGTCACTTCCAATATAATCCGGTGCCCGTAATCGACACAGTGTATTTAAAGTGACTTAAGAAACAACGTTTGATGAAGATTTGTATTTCACTTAAAACTGGGTGTCTGTGTTGTTCTGACAGAACGCGTTTGCGGAAACTTTTCAGCGTCTTCCTTGTCCTTATCAGCTGTAATCAAGGAAACAGACAAAGGAAGGAATGACTACCGTATATGCGTGTTCCATGTTCTGCTGTCATCCTTATCAGCTGCTCAGGTTTTACGGGGGTCATCTCTTACTGGCTGCAAGATAGCGTTGAGAAAATGAAACTACTAAACAGTGAAATGTTATTATCTGCGAACGTGTCGGTCTCAAAACATGATAGCAGCATTGGTGCGTTGAAGAATACAGGTGACTCTGACCCTCCTGCTTTGACGCTAAGCAGTGTGCTTTTTGCACGCACGCGCGCGCACACAGTGCATTTATATGTGTGTGTGTGTGTTTTTTACTATTCTGAGAACAAACATTGGTTATGTCCTTGGACGTCATTAACCCTTTGACGCCTAACGACCCCTATAGTGGTCGTACCGCACCGCTAACGTCGAAACGTTGCATTTTATATATTTATTCAGCAAATACAGGCACTGAATATTTTAAGGGACTGGCCTTTGTAATGAAACGCAGTGTGTTTACTGTGAGGTAGAAGCGGAATCTTCAAAACTTTTGCCCACACGCGGCCCTGTATGCGTTATCCTAATTTTGTCTCAGTGCAGAATTCAACAGAACTCGCAATTCAACCCAAAGTGCTCATGTTTTCTCCTCTGCTGCATACCCAAAACATTCCACTGACCACATCATCTTACCTTTTGTGATGTTCAGGCTCTCGTACTTTGCAGCCAGCGTATGTTTACCAGAAGGACAAGCGGGCACTGTCCAGGAATCTTTGGAGCACTATATTTTTCTGTTCCCCCTCCCCCCCCTTCCCGTGTTGGTACGACCCCCTTCTTCTCCTCGTAATTATATCATAATTCCGCGGGCTCTATCTCCAGTCACTACTACTGTTCTATGAAGGCCCAAAACTGGTCACAAAGGTTCACAAAACGACCCACCGTCAACCAACAGACCTTTTGTGAACACCCAGAGTTGTGAGCATTCCTTGGGTCCTGCGCACCACCGTGTACGAAACTGGTGTGCCAGAAATTTACTTTTTACGGCCCCCCCCCCCCCCAATATTTACGGGGAAATATAAAAATTAACAATTTTGTACATATGTGGGCCCACTGCAGAAGGACTTACGTTGCGAGCAATAATCGGTGTCCCGGTCAGATTTTTATCTTCATATGTGAAACCGGAAGGCCCCTCCACTTCAACCTCTTCTGAGCTGGTTGAATCCCGTCTGCGCCCTCACGTTGCCCACACCCGTTTAAGATCGTCGTCATCCTTGCGTCTGCTGCATCTCTCAAGTGTTCTGGATTTCTGACTAGTACGTTGTATCAATGCCATGTCTCTCATGAGTGTCGAGGACATGTTTCTTGACTAGGGGTGCACAAAGCCGACCCACTAGGCTCCTCAAAGCAGAACTGCGGCAGGATATGTTACAGCCGTGTGTTCGGTGTTCACTGATTGCAGTTCAGTTACACACGATGTTGAAATAATGTGAAGGAAGGCGTTTGTATTGAATTGGTTATGTTGAGTCCAAACCTCAGTTCACTTGTACTGATCGTGGGCCTGTAAGCTACTCTGTATGCAGTACACAACAGAGGAATGTATTGAGTGCATGAGGTTTGAGTACACTGTTGCAGTGTGTGGTGCGTAATGAACATTGATACTGACTGTAATGGCCTGCACACCAAAATAATTGTACATCCCTGTTTTAAGTCTGTTTGCTTATTCTAAGGGCGGGGACAAAATCATAGACTGAAAAGCAAACATTATAAGGTTTAATATGATGAAATGTTTAAAATTTGTAATGTGCAGGGGAAGACGTCGAAGGAGTGTGTTATCGGTGATTTATAATTTTTATTCTTAGCATTATCTTTGGTCGAGCACAAAGATCTTGTGTATGATGCAGAGAATGTCGGAGGTCGGACGGCGGGCTACTTCGGGGTCAGATATCAACGCACGATAAGGCGAGCTGGCCTTCTGCATCAGACTTTGTATGTATGTATGTATGTATGTATGTATGTATGTATGTATGTGTATTATGTGTGTATGTATGTGTATGTGTGTATTTATGTATGTGTGCGTGCGTATGTATGTGTGTATATGTATGTGTGTGTATTATGTGTGTATGTGTGTGTATGTATGTATGTATGTGTGTATGTATGTAATATATGTATAAGTATGTGTATGTATGTATATGTATGTATGTATAAGTATGTGTGTGTATGTATGTATGTATGTATGTATGCATAAGTATGTGTGTATGTATGTATGTATAAGTATGTATGTGTGTATGTATGTATAAGTATGTGTGTTTGTATGTATGTAATGTATGTATAAGTATGTATGTGTGTATGTATGTATGTATGTATCTATGTAGTACTGGCATGACGGCGAGGTACTGCTGCCTGTCACCGGTCGCAGACGTCCAAGGCACGACGAGGTAGGTGGGTGGAAGGCCGGCGTGCTGTTGGGTAGTCAGTCGGTCGAATGGCGTGGGACTCGGTTCGGGAGCGTGCACTAAACAGCAAAGAACATGAACTGCGGAAGTGTGGCAGGATGCTCGATAAAATTATGAATTTCTGGTTCCCTTAAAGTCACCTCCAGTAACAGGTTATGTGGTGTCGAGTGGTAAGACGAGTAATGAATGATGAATTGGACTGTGGGAAGAAGTTGTGCGGCCTGTTTAATGGTTCTGTAGCGGCGTTGTGCTGGAGGAACTGAGGAAAATCGGTAAGCATGTCAGGATTGTAGAGCCCCGGGCGGTACTCCGAGCAGGTGTTTCCCGAATACAAGTTAAGAGCCATTACTGCTTGACCCGGCTTGTTCGTTGACAGACTTGCGAGTACATAGAAAATAGTTAAAATATAAATAATATAAGTTACTGGACACTGCGCCACAGCCGGAAGGTTGCGGGTTCGATTCCCGGTTCAGTCATTGGGATTCTTCTTTGACTTAATCGTTCCTGCCTCACTATGGCCCTGGGGTCGAGATTTGGCCTGTAACAGAAATAAGCACCAGGAATATCTCCAGGTGGGTAAAGGTGGCCGATGCATAGGGCTGACAACCTTACCACCTACATGTGCCGACTGTCTTGAAGTCTGGTAGCCTCAGCCTCCTGGAACCCTCATGGCCTCTCCGTGCCTGTACTGTTAGCTGTAGCTGTCCACGGTACTTCAGAACATTGAAATGCATGTGTGGAATATGAAATGTGGTGGAACATCTGTATTAGTGTAGAATCAAAGGAAGGTATAATGGATCACAATGAAGCATTGCGTATCCGGAACAGCGTTGGTTCACAGTGAAGTTCGTATTCACTGGCGCGGTTATGTGAACCACAGTTGGAGTAATGTTCTTACGTTGTTTTTGTTGTAATACTGATACACGTACGTGAGGTTTCTTGTGTGCAGTTTACTAGTAAGGTAAAGCAATTCCTGGACAGGCCCTGGAGGTTCCAGAAGGTCGAGGTTCCCAAGATTTCACGACAGTCGGCACATGAAGGTTGCAAGGTTGTCAGCCCCACGCGCGGGTCGCCTTTAGCCTCCAGGAAGTATTCTTGGTACTCATTTCTGTTAGAGGCTGAGTCGACCCCAGGCCATAGGGCGGTAGGGGGGGATTATATCAATGAAAAATTCCAATGACGCCATCGGGAATCGAACCCGCGACCTTCCGGCTTGCAGCGCAGTGCCTCAACCGACTGCAACCCGCTTTGCAGTTTCCGTATCGAATTCTCTCAGTTTTTGCTTCTGCACGTTGATGGAACGGTCTGCTTTTTGTAACTGCAGGCAGCCCCATTGCTGTGGGAGAGATAAGCTGCAAGTTCGGGAGAGCTTTTTATTGTGAGAGAGGGAGAGAGAGCGAGATAGAGATAGAGAGAGAGAGGTCCTCGGACCGCCCGCAGCAGCAGATATATCAAGATGTACCTCAGACGTTATCTGTGTAGCCCCAGCCCGGTAGAGACGCAGTGTGACGGGACGCGATGCGCTGGAGACGGTGCATATCGCAGTTTATTAGGTAATTGTCCGTACTAATGATATTCTATTTCGGTGTCAGTAGCCGCGCGGTCTAAGTCGTAGGTCTGCGGTCGCTCGCCTGTTGAGATCGTGGGTTCGAATCCCACCGGGGGCACCGATGTTTGTCGTGAGTGTTGTGTGTTGTCAGATAGAGGTTACTGCGACGAGTTGATCATTCGTTCAGAGGAGTCCTACCGACTGTGGTGCGTCGTTGTGTGTGATATAGAAACCTCGTGAATGAGGAGGCCATGGCCCACTTGGGGGGATTGTCGCGCCAAACACAAACAAACAAATGGAATTCTGTCCTCATGCAAGGGAGTGACTGTCACTGTGGATCTGGTAGGGTAAACCGGAGGGCTCGGATAGAAACCCGTCGGACTGCCTGTTTCTTACGACAGACTTTGTGGGACTGAAGTTGGGACGAGTTGGGACTGAAGTTGGGACAGAAGCTTGCGACTGTATTCCTAACGCACAGTAGGCGTTATGGTAGTAGGGAAACCTAGACGTAGCCATGGGCCCGGGGGGGGGGGACGATGCGGCCGCCCCGCACGGCAGGGTCCAAGGGGCAGCAAAATGAATATTTTAAATGAAACGTAAAATGATTTTTTTTGGTGCGCAGCATTAAATTACTGATCGAAATGAAATTCAGTAAGTTACTATGATTTTTTAAGTTCATTTTCCTCTGAGGAACGGCCGTTGTGGATACTCGCCCCTGGCACCAGTGCCTAACGACGCCACTGGTACAAGATTCCTTGTGTAGTGACCTAAGTAGGGCCTGTGCTTGGTGGTAACTTAGATTAGGGGTCTGTAACCTTCTGTGGGAAATGAGCAGTTAGAAGAAGCCTATAATTTGCTTGAAATGTCGAGTTTCGACTCTGGCAGAGGCAGATTTTCCACTTCGTTCAGCAGCCCCCCACTCGAGTCACGGTGCCCCCCCCCCTCTCCTATACAGTGGGTACCGGGGGCTCCCTCCATGGGAGTAAAGCGGGCGGAGTGTGTTAGTTGACCACATGCCTTTATCCGGTGCTGAGAAGATTGCATGGAGCTGCACCGTTACTCCCCCATGTACCGTCTTGCTGTGGCCATGAATGAAGCTCAAACACAACTCTACTCTTACCTTACGTGACCGCACAGTTAACCGGCGGATGCGGCGTGTAATTTGTATCAGTGCTCGTAAAAACGTCTTTTATGCAGAATGTGTATTCGAAACGTCCGTCTGTACAGTAGTGGGGAATTTCTTCCGCTTTGGAAGAATGAAACTTTGTTACAACTAGGATTAATGCTCTATATTCCTTGTTGTCATTCTTCTAAGATACAGGGTGTACATTCTTGCAGTGCTGAAGACGTAGGTACAGAAGGACCGAAAATCCCTGTAGATGCTTTTCATAGAGACGGTATTCATGCATGATGGTAAATAATTATAGCATTTAGAGGAACTGTGGGGGTAGTTTGTGACAGCGTAGCGTCAGGTAGGTTTGAGATGAACTTGCTGTCTTGAGTCATCAGGGAATATAATGCAGGTTGTGTTTCTGTACTGTTTCGGAAAAAAATTGTTTTCATCTTCAAGATAGAAGGCTGTTGTCCTGAAGAGAGGGGCAGGTGAATGTGCAGTACCTCTCACACCTGCCAGACTACGCAGTGTCGTAACCATGACACTCGAAATTTACCCCCTCCCCGCCACCGTGCAATCCGGTAATCTCGAAGTGGCTTTGTCCAGATGTTAGAATGATATTTATGCTGGCCCTGTTGGCCCAGGTCCACGTGCGTTCATTAAATAACGCCTTGACATGACATGCCTTTTGTTTTGTATGGGTGTGAAACTTGGTCGCTCACATTGAGGGAGGAACGTAGGCTGAAGGTGTTTGAGAATAGGGTATTGAGGAGAATATTTGGGCCTAAGAGGGTCGGGGTAGCAGGTGAGTGGAGAAAACAACAATGAGGAGCATAATGATCTGTACTGCTCACCCAATATTGTGCGAGTGATCAAATAGAGAAGAGTGAGATGGGTCGGGCATGTAGCACGTGTGAAGGGAAGGGGGGTGTATACAGGGTTTTGGTGGGGAAACCTGAGGGGAATACGTATACCACTCGGAAGACCCAGGCGTACATGATAGGATAATAATAAGATGGATTTTCAGGAAGTGGAATGTGGGGGCATGGACTGGATTGATCTGGCTCAGGATAGGGACAGGTGGCTGGCACTTGTGAGTGCGGTAATGAACCTTCGGTTTCCATAAAATGCAGGGAATTTCTTGACTAGCTGAGAACCGGTTAAGCTTCGCAAGAAGGACTCTGCTACATGGAGTGAGTGAGTGAGTAAGTAAGCAAGCAAGCAAGCAAGCAAGCAAGCAAGCAAACAAGCAAGTAAGTAAGTAAGAAAGTAATGAAGGAAGGAAGGAAGGAAGGAAGGAAGGAAGGACATAACATTAGACGGCTGTCTGCATTTTATTTCTCGAATAGAATTCGCTTCGAACCTCGGAGAGCCTTAATCCTGTGACACTCGCGGAAGCATTGGCGGTCTACGTTGTTGTGGGTGGGGGGG
>Ga0123355_10014444_pt1 | contig 12355 bp, 12 predicted proteins | sample TergutEmb28metaG_3_FD_89872 | JGI IMG/M metagenome (GOLD analysis project Ga0123355, IMG submission 89872) | Embiratermes neotenicus P1 segment gut microbial communities from Petit-Saut dam, French Guiana - Emb289 P1 | ecosystem: Host-associated > Arthropoda: Insects > Digestive system > Gut ...
ATAAGGGCAAGCAAAAACGAAAATCGCATGGCAGATTCGCGGTTTATGCCGCGTGAAAGTGCGCCTGTGATTGTTGCGCCACTTCGAGAAATGCCTGGTGGCAGTGCCATGGCTTGAAAAAGCCCGATTACCAGCGCATCGAACCAAGTGATTTCCTTGTCTTCCTTCAGATGGTCTTGCGGCTGGTCTTTCAATTGCTCTTGCGATTGGTTACGAAAACTGTCGGCAAACAAGAGCAACGCGCCCGTTACTGTAAATGCCGCCGCCAGCCAAATGCCGCCGCGCAAAAATGTGCCGATAGATTCGTGCAGGAAAAAGCCCAAAACCGCCGCAGGAATGCTACCGATAATAAGCAGTCCCGTCATTTTTGAGAAGGGATTCTTTATTAATGCCCAAATATCCTGCCAAAACACCACGAAAATTGCCACTAACGTGCCTAAGTGCAACACAATATCAAAGGTAAGCGATGCTTCTTCCCAGCCAAGAACTCGCTGCAAAATTGCCAAATGCCCTGATGAGCTTATTGGCAAAAATTCCGCTATGCCCTGCACTATGCCGAGTATGATTGCGTGTAAGTACTCCATTTAAACATTCTCCTTTGTATAAGCACGTAAATTTTTCATTTTAAACATTCTCCTTTGTATAAACGCGCAAATTTTCCATTTTAAACATTCTCCTTTGTGTTTATCGCTTCATGTTTATTCCCAAAATACCACCAAGGCCGCCGCCGCCTATGCCAAGCATAACGACTATTACCGTATGTTTCCCACACGGAAAGTAGGTAGCATTACTGCCATTATTATTGCCAAAATAAGTACATACAGACCGCCCGCCGCCATGCCCCACGCCCAGCCGCGCTTTGCCGCACCGCGTGATGCATCAAAACCGGCCACAAGCACCGATAGCACTGTTGTTATAGTTATTACTGTAGGCAAACTTTGTTCACTTACATTTGTGTAAGTAATCAGCATGGCATAGCCCAAAAACACAATGGCCGAAATTGCATACGCAATAAGCACTCCAATGGCCAAATGTCGGGCTTGTTTTAGAAAAAATTCTGGCTCTCTTTCGATTGGTTGTTGATTAGCAAACATATTCCGCTCCCTCTTCGCACTTACATTATATAGCATTTTACGCGAAGAAGAAGGAAATATTACTTTATCGCCCACCCGACGGGCAAATTATTTTTTAGACGCTTTTGAACAAGTCGCGCCCAGCCCAAGGGATTGCCGCCATGGCAGATAAGTACCCATGGTTTTATTTCTCCTGCGATTTCTTCATAGAAGAGCGACTCTCCGCGAAGAAACCGAAATGCATCGCTTTCGTTAAGCTCTACAGAATACCGCGCTTCATTTTTGCACAACCCCATGGCCAGCGCGTGAGACGGCACAAAGCGGTCTTTGGCGATTTCCCCAAGAAACCAGCCGCTACGCGCTACGCGCAAGCCTTGCAAGTTTATCGGAATACTTTGCGAAAAAACATTGCTTCCATGAACAATGATATTTTCAAATGTCTTATCGGGGGAAATAAAATTGCCAAGAAATTCGGTAAATTGAGCAAGGTGCAATGCTGAGGCGTGAGGGCGTGAATGTGGCGCATGAGTTTTTGTCCCATTTTTTTGCAGCAATGCCACAAAATGCCCTTCGCCCGCCGCTTTATGCGGCCATATTCGGGCGGCTTCGGGCAAGCCGTTTAGCCCGTGAGAAAGACCGTAGGCGGCGTGGTCGATTTTTATCGGCGAAAAATCATTGTGGAGTTGTAAAAATGCCGTGATTGTATTTTCGTTTTCTGTGGTGTTGAATGTGCAAGTTGAATACACCAGCCGCCCCCCAGGCTTTAGCATAGTTGCAGCATGGCGCAAAATTTCTGCTTGCACAGCGGCGCAAGCCTCGGGCTTGTTGGCGGTATAAGCCTTTACGGCGTCAGCATCGCGCCTAAACATACCTTCGCCCGAACATGGCGCGTCTACGAGTATTCGGTCAAAAAACTCGGGGAAGCGTTGCGCCAGCCGCATGGGTTGTTCCGTAAGTACTACAGCGTTTGTAACGCCTGCGCGTTCCAAATTTTTCACTAAAGCGCGACTACGGGTTGCGGAAGCATCGTTTGAAACAAGCAGACCATCACCGCGCAAATGCCCTGCAATCTGCACGCTTTTACCACCTGGTGCGGCGCAAATATCCAGCACTTTTTGCCCTGGCGAAATGCCAAGTACTTCCGCAGGACACATTGCAGATGGCTCTTGGATGTAAAAAAGCCCTGCGTGGTACGCTACTGACTTAGATGGTCGAGAGTTATCGTTTTGGGCGGTATTGTAATAGTAACCCGTTTTGCACCATGGGACTGAATTGTTGTTGCCGCTATCGTTAATATTGCCATTGCTGTTGCTATCGCTGCCGCCAAAGCCCGCAATTGCGGCACTTGGGTTTTCTGAGATTGCCTTTAACCGACTAATATTCACCCCTCGCACAGGGGAGTTTTCATATGCCAAACAAAACGCGGAAAACTCTTCCGCGTTTAAAATGTCTTTCATTTGTTGCAAAAAAGCCTGTGGCAGTGCAACCATAGCATAATCGCCCCTTTATAGCAGTTTCATCAAACATTGTCGCAGTGACAGAGACAATGTTTGATGAAACTGCTATATCAGATTATACCATACTTTTGCCATTCGCTTGGCACAATACTCGACACAAATAAAAACGTCGCATTTTGCGACAAATTTATTTTATTGTTTTGATACACGCCTAATTGAAATCGGAGAAAGCCGTCTTTGTATATGTACACTTTTTTCCTCAAATCAAATTGCTGTGAGAGGGCTTTCGGGGAGGTAGCGCAGTCGGCAAAAATATGTTAAAATAATGCTGTCAAATTTCCCAAAAACGATTTTGAAAAAAAAATAAAGCCTTGAAAACGTAGTGTTTTCAAGACTCAGTAGTGGAGATAAGGGGAGTCGAACCCCTGACCTCTTGAATGCCATTCAAGCGCGCTCCCAACTGCGCCATATCCCCATTTCCAAGAGAATCATTCAAAATCCTCTCATGAGAAGCAATATAACACATCTGCGTCGCGTGTGCAAGAAGAAATTTTAATTAAATCATGATTTGCTCGTTTCTATTACGACCAGCCGAAATCACAAGACAATTTCCCAAAATCCAATGAAGGTGGAGTTCTCTAATGACAAATAGAACAAAACGCGATTTGCGCGTTTCTGTTACCGCCAGCAGAAATTGCAGAGCAATTTCCTTACATTTAAAAAAACTAGGCATTGCTATGGTTGTTTTTGTGGCATTGTTTATTGCGCTACCTATGACGGTGCAGGCATACTCACATATAGTGAGGGTGGGGCTTACGCGAGCTTTTGCAAACAGGGAGAGTATCCCCATTGCAAACACCAGCCTGTTCATAGTAATGGATGTAGAAGTGGGCTTTATTGTAATAGATGAACTGCATTCATCGAGCGGGTTTACTGTGCGTGCAAGCGGCAGTACTGTTCAGCTTTTAAGCGGCAACGCGGTTATACACAGCTTCCCTACAGGCTACCCAGCACAGGTAATGGGAACAGATGGCGACCCTGTTCGTATAAGCGGGTATTCGTACCGTGGTATTATGGAATTTATCCCGTCAAGCGGGCGGGTTAGCGCAGTGAACGTTCTTTCTATTGAAGAATATCTTTTTGGTGTATTGCCATCGGAAATGTCGCCTGGTTTTCATATGGAAGCTCTAAAGGCGCAGGCTGTAGCGGCACGAACTTACACATTTAATAGAATCCGCCGTGCAGAAAGCCATCGTAATCAGCCATTTGATATGTGCGACACAGCTTGCTGTCAAGTATATCGCGGCATGGATAGAGAGCATTACCGCACAAACGAGGCCGTAATGCTTACCTACGGGCTTATGCTCTTCTACAATGGGCAACCGATTATAGCTCAGTATTTTTCTTCCAGCGGAGGCGCGACGGAAAACTCTGAAGATGTGTGGGGAACAATGCGCCCCTACGCCCGCGCTGTAAATGAAATTAACGAACCCAACCCGCGCATATGGACACGAACATTTACATGGGCGCAACTTACGCAGGCCGCAAACGCCGCCGGTGCGCGAATTGGCAATGTAACAGGCATCTCTATCACAGGCTTGTCGGCAGGCGGCCGCGCTACCGAGCTTACTTTGCATGGCACGGGCGGAACAGGCGGCACTACTTGGCGAACCCCAAATGCACGTACATTTTTCGCGCCCATTGGCGGTGCATTGTATAGTAGAATGTATACAATCACAGGTGGGGGACATACCACCCCTGCTGTAGCCGTAGTTTCTGCCGATGGCTATATAACTGCACCTCTAAATTCCCTACAAGGCTTAGACCGTAATGGTGCAATTTCCACCATACACCATGGCTACATCTACGATGGTGATACCACACGCCGCGTAAACGCCACACCCATTGTGGTTACAGGCGGCTCGGGCATCACCATCCACGGGCGTGGCTGGGGGCATGGCGTTGGCATGAGCCAGCTTGGCGCACTCGGTATGGCTAACATAGGCTACACTTTTATTGAAATATTAATGCATTACTACACTGGGGTAGAACTTCGGTGGTATCAGCCGTAGTAAGCGAAAAAAAATCGACGAAAGGAAAGCTTCGGCAAGTTTCACTAGAGACTTGCGTATGTAAGCGAACGATTAAAATATGGATTTTCTTTTGATGATTCCTGCGGCGTTTTTCGTGCCGATGCTTCATGAGTTTATAAAAGCGCGTGTTTCTACACGATTAGGCGACGGCACGCCGCGCAAGTATGGCTTTTTGACGCTTAATCCGTTTAAATATTTTGAGCCTATCGGCTTTTTTCTGATAATGGCATACGGTGTAGGATGGGGACAACCTGTACCTACATCGCCCTTCGGCTACAAAGATAAGCGAAAAGGCATCGCGTTTACGTATACCATACCAATTTTGGTAATCCTTTTACTTGGTGTGCTGACGGCAGTTTTACTTAGTGCTATGCGTGCGCCGCTTGTGGAGTGGTCACGGGAGTTTGGAGGGTTTTCATCGACATTTATGAGTTTTTCAACCACATATGCTTTTCCAGAGCTTGTGGATGTTACGAGACTGGTGTCTCCCAGAGAACGACCATATTTGTTGTCGTTGTCAAGGGTAATAACGCTTACCACCGATGCGCCGTTCAGCTTCTATTTTATGTTGGTTGTAAACCAAATGCTTTTGCATTTTGCACGGTTTAGCATATCTTTGGCATTGTTCAACCTTATCCCTATTTTCCCCCTGGCAATGAACAAGCTGTTACACTTGTTTATTTCTCCCGAAGCATCCATGAAGCTTAATCAGAATGAAAAAATGTTGCAAATTTTGTTGATTTTCTTGCTTATTTTCGGAATTTTGCAGGCGGTTATTTTTCCGATTAGGGATTTTATCATTAGGATGGTTTCCTTTTAGATGGAAATTAAGCTGGAGAAATTTGAAGGGCCACTGGATTTGCTTTTGCACTTGATTCGGCGGGCAGAGATAGATATATACGACATACCCATTACGCAGATAACGGCGGAATATATGGAAGTAGTCGCAAACTTACCGCCAGATATGGAGCAAATGAGCGAGTTTGTGGTGATGGCGGCAACACTTTTGGAAATAAAGTCAAAGATGCTTTTGCCCAGGCCACCAAGCGACGAAGAGCCAGAGGAAGACCCCCGCGAGGCACTAACGCGGCGGCTTTTGGCGCATCAGCAGGCTTTAGAGCTTGCGGCGCGGCTGGACGAGCTTACGCCTATGGGCGAGCGTGTAACAGGCGCGGGGGATGCTGAGGCAATTGCCACGATTTCAGACAGGTTTTGCCCTCAGCCCGTTATGGACTTAGTTCCAATCAGCCAGCTTGAGGCCATTTTTGCAGATATAATGCGCCGCGCCGCCAGCAAAATAGATACAGTGCGTTCTGGCTATGGCGAAATGCCCAAAGAAAAATTCTCTGTGACAACCAAGGTGGCTTTTATGCGCGATGCATTAAAGCACAGTCCGCAACTTAGCCTACTTGGCCTGTTTGAAAGTTGCAGTTCTCGCCGCGAGATGATTGTTACTTTTTTGGCATTATTGGAAATGTTGCGCCGTGGCCATGCCGTAGCGCGGCAAAATGTCTCATTTGACGATATAGAGATTTCGGCGGCGTAGAGTAAAAACGTCGCATTTTGCGACAAATTACAAAGGGGTTTGTATGCCTGGTTTATCTGGTGAACGCGAAAAGATACTTGAAGCTATGCTGTTTGCAAGCGGCGAAAGTGTACCTGTGGCACGGCTTGCGGATGCTTTGGGCTGTGATATTCCGATTACTCGCAACTTGCTTGGGCATATGGCAGAAGTTTATATGGCCGAAAACGCAGGTATTCAACTGCGCGAGGTGGATGATAGCTATACATTATGTACAAATCCCGAGTATTTTCCTGCCATAGGGCGAATGTTAAAACTAAAGCCGCGCCGCGCATTAACTCAGACTTTGCTGGAAACACTTGCGGTTGTGGCTTTCAAGCAACCTGTCACCAAGGCAGTTATTGAGAATGTTCGTGGCATAAATTCTGACCATGGTGTGAATAAACTTGTAGAGTATGGATTAATTGAAGAAAAAGGGCGTCTGGATGCGCCTGGGCGGCCAATGCTTTTTGGCACAAGTGAGGAATTTTTGCTGTTTTATGGTTTGCGAAATGTAGAAGAGTTGCTGGAGAACAGAGCGGAAAATCATTCGGAAGGCTCTGCGGAGGATAGTCGCGAAAAAAGTCTTGCAGAAGATAACCACGAGGAAGGCGTTGCGGGAGATAATCCCGTGGAAGACCATAATTAAATATCGGAGGGATTGCAATGTTGCTAAGGCAAATTACCGCGAACACACGTATGGAAATCATAGGACCAGAGGAAGAAAATCCGTATTTTACAGTGGTGAACGAGGTTTATGATGACGGCAAATTGCTTGTAGATGTAATGCGCCTTGGTGGCGAGGAAACGCGGCTTACCGTAAACCGCCAGTATGCATTGCGCTTTTTTACAGAGCGTGGTGTGTACCGATTTATGGCACTTTTAATCGGGTATAAGAACAAGGGGCAGTATGATTTCATGCTGTTTAATATTGTGGGGGAAGGCGAAAAAATTCAACGCCGCAAGTCGTTCCGCTTAACCTGCGGCGAAGAAATTACATTTACTTTTATGGAAGACGATAAAGGAAATATGAATGGCTTTATCCGCGATATTTCAAGCGGCGGCGTGCGCTTGCTCACTATGGATGAAATTGAAGAAGGCAAGCTGCTACGGTTGCAACTGCAATTTGTAGGGCCTGGATTTTCGGGCTATGGTGCGGTTCTTTCAAAAACCGCAGTTACAGATGTAGAAGCTAAATACAGATGGCAATATGGCATAGAGTTTATAGGATTATCTGAACCCGACACAGAAAAAATCGTATCCTACGTTCATCACGAACAGCAAAAACAACGCGCAAGAAAATAAGGAATCCCCCATATTGGATTTTTAACGTGCGATAGTACTACAGTTGTAAAGTATGCGCCCTACCCCTCAAGAGCCATAGGCTCTGTAATTGCATCGGGAACGTGTATGCCCGTTGCGTAGCAAAATGCAATTATTTGCCCTATATGCATATTTTCATGCCCCGTCAACATAGAGATAATGCCATGCACATTACGCTTATCGCCATAGTAGTCAATAATTTCTGAGCCACTCATTGTTTCCAGCTTTTTTTCAAGCGCGGCATCAAGTTCCGCCATGCGTTCGATAATGGCCTCTTTTGGCCATTTTTCGTAAATATACTCTGCCTCGAAATTTACCGTACCTGTGGTTAGTGAATCCACAATGTCGCGCTGGAACAATGTTAATTCATGCGCCTGTAAACGAATAGTGTTAAGCACTTTTCGCGGTAATACCTTGTCAAGCTCGGCATCGGGTAGCTCTTCCAAAAAACACAGGATAACGCTACGTGTAATTTTCCAATCTTCCCAAAGAGCCTTTAGTGATTCTGTCATAACATACCTCCGAAAATATTTTTTAATTGCCTGCAAAGTATAACAGGCTAACTTGACAACTGCGTGTCATATTCAACAAAAGCCAAATCTACCGCCGTACCCCATTCACGCGCCATTTCTAGTACTATGGTGGCCTGTTCGCCAAAGATGCTGGGGATGCGCCATCCGGAATGGCCTGGGTCGTTTGCAAATTGAAAGCTTGAGTTTAGATGAATGTATACTATTTCTTGACCATCGTAAAGTCCACCCTGTGCGCTGCCCCATGTGAAATCTTCGGATGTGGTGCTTCGGTGGAAGTAGAAATTGTTTCTTGCGTTCTCCAATGCAATTTCTCCTGCAATTTGCAAAACTTGCTCAATTTGCTCGCTGTTGTTTAAGATGAACCTTTCAGAACGAATGTACTCTGTGCGCCCTGTTTCTGCATTCCACGCGTTAATATCTGCAAATATACTTAAATTTGCCACCATATGCGGATTTTGCAATGCAGGATACTCCATAAACACCACGGGCGCACTGTAGAAAAACTCGTAAATGCCCGTTTGCTCCATAAAGTCGAAGGGGATTATATACCGCCGCATAACCATGCGCCCATTTTGCAAGATATAGTTAAAGATTACATTTTCGCCCATTTGCCGCCAGTGTGTGCCGTCAAATCTGTGTGCCGACAGGTGGAAGTTTGGTGCAGCGTGCAACTCTGATGAATTATCTACAATAATTTGATGCACGCGCCGCACTTCGGCAATTACAGCGGGGTCGGTGTGGGAAATCTCACGTAGCATATCGTTGTCTGTAGACCACCACCAATTGCCCGACACAATAACACCATAAACATTGTCTTGCGCAGGCACACGGTTTGTGTAAAAGCCCATACCCCACTGGGTGAAAATAAACATGACTAGATACATAGCTACCGCCGTTCCTAAGAAATGGGGCAAATATCGCATTTTTGACAGCACTCGCAGGGTTTTTTCTGCAATCATTTGGGCTACTATAAAGCCGCCTATAAAGCCCACTACTAAGCCCACCCTAAACATCACCACGGTTTCTGTTACGGCGTAAAAAATCACGCCCGTTATTACCATAGCTGTAAAAGACAGGAGGAAGATGCACACAGTTTTAACAGGGTTAAATACCACAGCATTGCCTGTGCGCTCGGTCTTTCTTGCGCGGCTTACAAAGTATGCCGTTACAAAAATGCCCGCTCCAATCACCATGTTAAAAATATAGGGGAGGATGATGGCGTTCATTCGTGTAAAGCCGCCAGTCCTAAGGAGCAATGGCCCCCATAGTGCAGGATTGTGATATACGATGAAAAATCGCTGGAAGTCCATAAACGATGTTTGCTGGTATCCAAAAACATAGCGCATACCAATAAAATCCACAAGAAGCATAATCGACGCTGGTACTATGGGAACAGCCGCGGTAAGCAACAAGGCAACAAACCCGCTTCCCGCAAGTGAGAATGCCAACCACGCCACGCCGAAATAAAACACAGTCGTTAGTGCCAGTCGCAAAAACAAACCTGCGACAAGGGGGAAACTGTTGAGTGGCGCGCCTTCTGTGGGGCCATTTGGTAAAAGTACATCTACTATCCCCACTGGTGCTCCCAATTGTGGCACAAATGGCAACGCTTCGTCTGCCGAAATATGCCCCCTGGAAATGGCTGTCTGCATTTGCTCTTGGTGCTGTGCGTACCATTCATCATGAAAACTCATGGGGAACAGTAGCACTATGCAGAAAATCAAAACAGGCACAAGCGATAAAATTAGGCCAGATATGGCATTGGTAATATAAAGTTGACGCTTGTTAAAAGGAAAGGAGTACATCACATTTGCGGCGGTTTTGTTAAAGAATATGCCAAACACACAAAATACTGCCGCAACTGGGGTAAGAATTGCTGTAAACATCATGCCAAAATCGTTCATGGTAATAACGTTAACCAAGGAAGTAATTGCGCTGCCTATAGAGTTAGCACTTACAATAGGCGCGTACACCACTATGGCGTAAATCACCAAAGGTATTACTGCAATTGCCCAAAAGCGTTTTAGGTTTTCCAAAAGCAATGCTTTATTAATTATGCTGGACATTTTACGGCCTCCTTAGGTGCATCAGCGTTTTCGTACAGATAGATAAAAATTTCGTCCAAAGATGGCGGGGTGTGGGCAAACTCTTCATGGTTGGCCATTTCTGCTTTAAGCTCGTCAAGGTCGCGCTCCATAAGCATTTTACCGCTTTTGATGATGCCCACTGTGTCGCATATGCCGTCCATTTCTTTCAAATTGTGGCTTGAGATGAGAACGGTCATTTGCCGTGCGGCAACGTCGTCTATTATCCATTGGAAGATTTTTTTGCGCACAATGGGGTCTAGGCCGTCTATGGGTTCGTCCAGAAGAAGCACTTCGGGCATGGACGAAAGCGTGAGTGCCAGCGCGGATTGCTTTTGCATTCCCTTGGAAAAACGCCCTACCCGCTTGTTGGCATTTAGCCCCATAAGGCCGCACAGCTCATCAAAGCGTTGTTGACTCCAACCGCTGTAGATGCTTTTGTAGAAATTGCCGAGCATTTTTAAGCTGTATTGCGGGAAAAAGTACAGGTCGTCGGGGATATACCCCACGCGGGCTTTAATGCGTTCGTTGTCGTATACTTCCGTTTCGTCTATTTTCACATTGCCTACGTCGGCGCGGAATACCCCCGCAAGGTGCTTTATTGCTGTGGTTTTGCCACTGCCGTTTACTCCTACAAGGCCGTAAATGCTACCTTTTGGTACTGTCATAGAAAAATTGTCCAGTGCGAGATAGCCGTCAAAATTTTTTGTGGTGCTTTGCATTGTTAACACTTTAACATTTCCCCTTCCATATATTCGAAATTAAACATTTTTCATTTCCCCTTCCATGCTTTTAATAAATTCCCCGATTTTTTCAATTGTTTCACCGCGAAAAACCATTTCGCGCACCACGTTTTTAAGCTGTTCGTACAGCGCGGTAATTTCTGCACCGGCGGTATCGGGCGGTGCGGAAATGAAACTCCCCTGCCCTAGCACCGTGTAAAAATAGCCGCTTGTTTCCAACTCGCGATAAGCCTTTTGCACCGTGTTAGGGTTCACGCTTAGGTCTCGCGCCATGTCGCGCACGCTTGGCACACGGGAATCCTGCTGTAGTACTCCCGTGATAATAAGCTTCTTAAAATTTTCTACCACTTGCTCGTAGATTGGCGTTCGGTTTTTTAAATCAATTTTAAACACATACGCACCTCCTTCGCTGGGTTGAATCATGTGTATTATACATCATAGTACACGAATGTCAAGCGATGTTTAGAAAATTTTTTTAGGAATGAAAAAACGTCGCATTTTGCGACGTTTTTTTATCGCCAGCCAAATTGCGAAGCAATTTCCTAACATTAAAAAAACACTTGACATCATGAACCGTTGTTCATATAATTGAATAACGGTTCATGATAATGAACAACCATTCAATACGAAAGGGTGATGCGTTTGCCAAAGGAAACTTTTCACCGCCTGCGGGACGAAAAACAAGAGAAAATCATACGTTCTGCCATTGGCGAGTTTAACGAACACGGCTTTGAACGTGCTAAAATTGGCGACATTGCAAAAAATGCGGGAGTTGCCACGGGTAGTATTTATCAATACTTCGAGGATAAAAACGAGCTTTTCGTTTACTCGGTTGAATGGGCTATAGAAATTTTCATGAAAAAATTGGATGCCCGCATGAATATCACGGATATGGATATTTTTGAATATTTCGATGATACCTTATCCAAAATTGAAGTAATAAACGAAGAGCGCGAGCTGGTAAAGTTTATGGAGGTCATGGTGCATCATCCAGACCCAGGGTTGCTTCGTGAATCCTTGAGTGCCGCCTATGAAAAAAACGCTACATTTATAAAATCGCTTATCCGAAACAGCAAAAACAAAAGGCTGATACGCGACGACATAGACGATGAAATACTGATGGAGTACTTCATAGGCATTACCGAGCGGTTTAAATTGCGTTGGATGCAAAAAAACGTAGACTTTACAAATATAACAATGCTCGACACCGCGACTCAGAAGGAACTAAAGCAAATAGTAGACTTGATAAAAACCGGGATGGGTTCAAAATCCGACGTAAGCAACAACACTCCCTAATTGAACAACCGTAACAAGCAACAAGATTAAAAAATTATAACAAGTCATAGAGAGGTGGAGTAAAAATGAATTACAGCGTAGAAATCAGCAATATAACAAAGAAATTCGGCAAATTTACAGCCTTAAAGAACATTAATTTGCAAATTAATGAGGGCGAGGTATTCGCCTACATTGGGCCGAACGGTGCGGGAA
>Ga0123355_10014445_pt1 | contig 12355 bp, 15 predicted proteins | sample TergutEmb28metaG_3_FD_89872 | JGI IMG/M metagenome (GOLD analysis project Ga0123355, IMG submission 89872) | Embiratermes neotenicus P1 segment gut microbial communities from Petit-Saut dam, French Guiana - Emb289 P1 | ecosystem: Host-associated > Arthropoda: Insects > Digestive system > Gut ...
AAGCCTAATATGTAGAAGACCTTGGTGAACATTTCTAAGGTAATCATGTGAGCACGGTCATCGTGATGAATACCAGTACTTGAAAATAGTGTTTCATAAGCCCTGGTAGCCCCAAAGGGTGAAGAGCAATTCATAGTGTGTGGTTCGGGAGGGTGCTGAACACCGTTTAAATACAACACGAGATTTGTCATATCGTAATGATGAAAGTGGAATGGATTCGTACTTGCAGAACCAACGAATGAAGTGTTTTTAACCAATGCTATAAGAATCCTTTCTGGAATTGGTCCGAGGAATGCATTATCGATACAGACCTGCTGGGTCCCAGAACTCGCAGTAAAAGTTTCAATGTGTGTGTAACAGGATAATATGCGTTGCATTTCATTCCCAAAACATTAGCGTAAGCAAGAAGAAGAGGGGGCTTTAATTCAACCTGAGTGATAAAAAGAGTAGCGTCTAAAATCTTGATACCCACTTTGTCGTCTGAAGGGGCCAAAAGATAAAAAGCTTCCGGTGCACGTGTAAGCTTAATGTTCATGTCTATGCCATTAATTAGCATTTTATCGGAATTGAACAAGTCAGCATGGAGTCTTCCATATAGTTCTACAGTTTTGCCATTGCTAAGATAATTTAATCGTTTGGTATAACCACTGCTGTCTTTGAGTTCCCCGGGCGAATCGAGGTACCAGAAATTTCACACTAGATAGGTGCCAGGCGCATCAAACCCGTAGTTTAGAAAGCTTTTTGAGGTAAGCCTTGTAATGGTAGTTTCTCATGAGGAGTAACTGGCTAACAGTTTAATGAGACACTGAGAGAACTAAACATTGAATGCAACAAGTTGTTGACACAATTGTGTTTGGCTCAGCACTTCCTATATCTGATCCATCAGTTTTGACAAGTTTGATGCGCAAGAGTAAACGCACAGAATTTAAATCTATGTAGTAATCACTATGGCCCGAGCAATTAAATTCAAGCTGTGCAGGGTTGTCTGCAGGCGCAATAGGTTTGTATGTAACGGTGTGACTATTTACGACAGATGTCTGTATGGTACACTTGAGGAAGACGTCCAGAACTGATTTTAAGCACTCCATTTCTTCTTCTTCTTCTCTTCTCCTCTGTGAAAATATCCTTCACCTTTCTACGTTTGCCTTGAGACTGAGCCTTTTTTGGCTTACGCTGCCTTTTTAAACCCGAGCCAGACCCCACCATCTTTTTAATTTTTTCTTCAAGGTTACCCTTTGCTTCACTAAAACGAGTTTTGAAAATATTACCCACAGGTTGTTCTCGTTCCTTATTAAGAATTTCTGTTATTATATTAGAACCTGTTTTTATGGCTTCTTTTCCTACAGCCTTTGCCCCTGAATACGAGATGTCTGACAAAACGGAAGAGCCCTTTGAAGAAGGACCCTATACCGTTTCCCCTCTGCATCCTGAAACTAGCCCTGTAAACTGGACCAATGTCTCCACCACCGCTTTGATTTGCGTAGTACCGTGTATATCGACCAATTGTAACTGACAAACTGAGATTTATTGCACTGAGGACTTCTTTTTAAAGTGTAATATTACTAGGCATGGACTATCACTCTCTTCAAACAGCACCTTTTCGCCAGTTTTCATAACTAAACGAATCGAGATTGACTCTATAAACGACTGTTCCACTGGCTTGTACGATGGGTAGTCAAATCTATGGTAACCCGTGCCCGATGAGAAGTGCAAGGAAGTTAGTAGTCGCACATTAAGAATCTCCAAACAAATTTGGTTAGATAATATCCGTGTAAACGTATACGGGTTCAAACTGAGCAACGTTGAAATTGTCTTTTGTGGAAAGGTTCACTGTGGAAGAACGGCAATTAGCAGGGTTCATAATTTTTTCTGCTAAATCATTAATATCATTATATGCACATGCAGGGAAATAAGATACCAAATTTTCGTTAACGATAACCGAATTTTTTCCGCGACATGAATTAAACAACTCTTTACTTTGGCCTTCATATTTGTTTATGTAGTTGCTAACTATACGGATAAAGCTTTCGTTAATAGACGGTTCGAAAAATCAGGGTATATTTGTGAGAAGATCAAAAACAGATTCATAGTGTTTTACAGGAAATATGACTTCCTCCGAATCTAAACGAAGTATATTGTATAAAAAACATTTCTTGTATCCTTTAGGGTAAGATATCTCGACTAGTCCAACTTCCCATTTATCATGTTCCAACTCGAGTGGTGTAGCCAGTTTGGTTCTGAAGTCGGCAATTGTGTTGGCCGGAAATTAATAAGCTGAACTGTCTGACGGTAATCTTACATAAAAATGATCCATTATATTTTTTTTATATCGGTAGAGTTTATCCAAGAGTTGAGTGTCTCGTCGTATCCTCTCCACTTGACAAAATGTTGTTTAATACCGCCCTTGTTACGAGTGCGCAATATTTTATCTATTTCAAACTCTGTCTGGGGTGAAACAGTGACATTGACAAGCTCGTAATTGTAAAACTGGCCTTCAAAGCGACGATCTTTCAAGTCTGACAGTTCGTAAGTAGGTTGGGGCACGTGATGTGTAACTTTGACAACCCAAAATATCTCTGTTGAAAAGCTTTGTTCATACCCCTTGGCAAACTATACCTTTTCTTTTGTTATCTTCACAAGATCCCATACTTTAAATTTCACACGTACTTGAGGAATTTTAGCCCAGAGACTATTTATTCTTTGCCATACAGAATAAATGTTTGAGGGGTTTACTTTGCTTGGAGGCATACCTATTGTGGAATGGACGGAATTGTTGTAATCTGTTAATATTTTATTTATAACGTGCAAGTAATGGTATGTGTTGTATTTTGTGAAATATTTATACATCCTGGTTTTTAGAGACTTGATAAAATGTTCAATAACAGCGAACTTTATGTCGGGATTGTGAGTTGTGTGAAAATTTACTCTTTGACGTTTTAGGTACTGTTGGACAATTGCATTAACAAATTCAGTACCCTTGTCTGATTGTATAGTAATTGGTTTTCTATTTTGAAATAAAGATTTTAAAGCTGATGTGACTGAGGTGGCGGTTTTGTCTTTTAAATACACACTCCAAGCATACCGCGAAAATATGTCTATGGCATTTAAAAGGTATTTGTACCTATCGTATTTCAAGAGGGAACTTAAATCTGCAAGATCCATTTCCCACACATCTTCAATATTTGTTACAGTATATGGATTACGAGGGAACCTTTTCCTTACAGGTTTGTGCAAAGTGTACGTGTTCTGACCCTGACAGCCACCCTTCCACATCCCTTTTCTTATTTTTACTGGCCTTTACTAACTTTGCTAATGCTGGATGTTTAGGATCATAATAGATGTTACCCTGCGACATTCTTATTATTAACTCAACGATTCCCAAGGCACTTCCTTTGTGTTTGTAAAATCGCATATATTTAAGACCCTTATTTGCTTTGATCTTGCCTGAGGGACTATAATTTACTCTATGGGTGTTAGACTGCAAGAGTATTTGTTTATATGCCTGTCTGTCCTGATGAGTGACCAAGTTTTTATCAGGTCTTGATTGGGTTAGTAATTCCCACAGACCTTGCGTTGCCTTGTACTTCTGGCCATCCACAAACACGTGTTTATCGTTATATTTAAAACTTGACCGCCCTATTTTAAAAGCCCCGTTAGTATCATCTTGGTAAACACCAAAAGTGGGGTCATGGGAGACTTCGCGTGTTAATACGTTATGAATATACTTTGAAAACGTAGGTGAAGCATCCGTTTCTGATTCAGACTCTGTTATAAACAGAGACACTGAACCAATTATTCATTTCCGTTTGGGTTTTGTTTTAAAACTAGGTTTCGTACTACCTGTTTCTATAATGGGAATGGGGATGGGTTCCCGTTTTTGTTTCTCGGTTTTCAAGTATGGATCTTGATGCAAACGAACTTGAGTCCATTTATTATAACTATGATCTTCACTTTTTAGTATCTTTTTAACTGGTGGGGGTTCCTGAGAACGATTTTCCTACAGTTCCGGAGGAACTAGAATCATACGTTACAATGCCATTTTTAACTATTATTATTAATTAGTGATCCTATTACACCCGATAAAACACTTGCGAGCAGTGGAACTATAAACCCACCCTTTTGAAATAAAAATTTACGTTTACTTTTGAAACAAATTTTAGGATTTACCAGTGCTCGTAAGCGATTTTTATATTTCTTTAGCTTTCCCTTTTTGTCTTGGGTTAATTTATGATTCCCATTTAACGTATTTATAGCACTCGACAATAGCTTTTATGAGTTCGTCATTTGCAGATGCAAGTAACGCGCGTCTGGCTTGGGGTTTAGCGTCTTTAAGGACGTGGAGAAAGTGAAGTTGTGCTTTTAACTGGTTCATTACCCTGTACAGGTGCAAAAATTTCACACGTTTGCCCTGGAAAAATCTTTGTTCTGAATCTCAGTAAATCGTTAATCGATTGTGTTAGATCCAAGAATAAATAACTATGCGGGTCTTTACAACCTTCCAGGTACGTTTTATGAAAATTGGAAATGTTTTCAGGGTGGGCTTGTCGTGCCAAGTGCACAATCTGAGTCTTGTCTCTTGGATTCTTAAACACAACTACATACTTGCTGTTTGGAGAAATATCACGTGACGATGGACCTAGGTGAAATAACTTTGTGTAATTAGAACCAGACTAATGTTACGATGATGCGATCCTTTGGTAAATAATTTGCTCACTTTTGTAGAATAGGCAGAGTCCATCAAAGCATCCAACACTATTAGTGTAGGTACATTCTCAGGGTTTTCAAAGTCTGGTACATCTTTAACAAATGAAACGTTTTTCAAATGATGCGGTGCGTTGTTTTCACTATGACACCACACAATATTTTTAAACTCGGTGTCACAAAGCTGCTCCCTGCAGTCCAATAATCTAATTACAAACGTAGATTTGCCACAACTGCTCGGTCCTGCGACGATTAATGTAAATGGATGTTGCAGCTTCAGAATCATACTCTAAAATGAAGTGAATGCGCAAGAGCGCCTCTATTTATTGCACTTTTCCTGACTAGAATAGATAAATAATTTGCACTTAGCGCAGTCTAAATTAATCACATCCATATGGCAAGGAGTCAAAGTTGTCCATAAGCCGGCGCTTCTTAAAAACAACCTTGTACTCCTTTGTTTTTGGTTCAGATACGACACCACCGTGTTTCCTTTTGATCTTCTTAGGATTATGTATATGCACCGGGGTGGTGTCTTTCAGGATCATATCCCTCAAAGTAGTAAAGTTTACAACCTTTGAATTTTCATAATTCAAATTGCATTTAGTTGTATGTTTTCCTGTCGAGGGGCAGAAAACAGAAAACGCATAGTTCTTTTGGGCCACCTGAAACAAATTCGTGAATAAAGGAGCCAGAGCCAAACTCCTCCAACTCGTCTGTGAGGTGACCCAGATAATCACCTGTTCTCACTTTTGGGGGTTCATCTACATTTTGAATGAAGATAACACTGTATCGCAGTTCAGGACAGACTCCCCCAATTCGCTCAGGTACTCGTAAAGTTTCAGTCGAGCTTGGGTCATTACATAGGCAGCAACTGCCACGTTAACGTTTTTCCCTGTGGCTATGTTATCCTCAGAATGATTCCAGGATACCCATACCATGTCATCGTTCGGGTATATGAGGTTTGTAACCTCAGTACCCGGACTTGTCAAAAGCTCGTATAACTCTTTCACTCAGGTCACAAGTGTTGTCTGGGTCTTGTTTTGATTTTGTGCCCATTTACCCCACAGTGATTTTAATTTTAGTTTTGCCAAAGTTCTTTGTCCCGCATTTTTTTAAATAGACGCCTTGTCCAAAGCCGGTAGTCCTCGATGTATTTGTCTTTGTCTGCCTCACTCTGAACCCAGGATGGGTAGCCGGATGATTCTTGTTTCAATTTCAGGAACATGTTTACATACTCTGCAAAAAGGCCTCCTGAATTGGTGCCACTGTCAAAGCACGTCACTTTATATTCCCAAAATTCTAAAACGTCCACCAAACCATAACCCATCTCTATGGCTTTGAGGACCTCGTCCACTACCCATGTCCCAACTATAAACCGTTCCTCTTCAGTGTGTGTACAGTTGCCTTGATTCATTGTGTCGGCACAAACAGAACACAACGGGAACATCAGTTTGGAGTTGCTTTTATATGGAAGCACTGGATGGTACAGGTTCCTGGGAGGTAGAACCATTCATTTCATTATCCCCTCCCTATCCAAACAGTCAGGGGGACAGTCTGCAACCACGTACACCTTTGGGTGACCCATGGGGAACTTGCCGTACTTACAGATGTAGGGGTACAGACTGATAATATCCACATAATGGACTTCTCCTCCCTGCTTGACTCTAGTAGGTTTTTGTGGCCTCGGTTCTACCCCCGTACAAGGCATCTCTAATATTTACTGGAGAATACTTTACATAGGGGTGCGAGCAAAGTTCATTTTTGAGGTCAGGATTGTCACACAAGAGTTTTCTAAACTCACACCCCCAGATCGAAATAACCTTGTAACCAGCGTCTGATTTTTTGCAACCTAACTTGAGTCTCCTCATACCGGTTCAGCCGAGTTTCTTCAGTGTTGCCGATGGGCTTATGTCGATTGGGCATACATTGACACCCATGCCAAAAGTACCCTAGGTACTCAAAGACTTCCTTCGTCTCAGCACAGTACCCGTCAACTTTCACATTTGGTACCCCAGGCAAATGTACCTCCCTTCCATTACCGGCATGAGCAACATTGTTCCTCGTCCAACCAATATACGTCAGCCATTGAAGGGCTTCAACAGACTGGCGGTCTCCCATTCGGTACCCCGTCTCGGGAAAATACCTACAGTATCTGGTTTCAGAAACATCGTCCGGAACACCTTGTTGCAAATGGATGATATTGCGATGGCCTGGCAGAAGGGGTCCATTTTAACCAATTTCAAAAACAAATTCCTAAATGCACAGTATGCCTGCCTCAGTACACTGACATCATAAATGCAGTAGGCCAAGAGTTCCTGCTTATTGCAGAAAGTTTTGTCTGTTTGCTCCTCGTACCATTCCAAAAATCGGGCTCGTTCATCGCCTGACATGTAGTCTGCCCCACAGAACTTGGGTTCAGGATAAGGGCCCACATAGTCCAAATTCTCGGCCATATTAAAAAAAGTGGGGGTAGTACCCCTTCTTGCATGACAGGTCGAATGATTTGGGCATGCTTTTTAGACTCACAGGGAGAAAATTCAGAGAATCCAAAAATTGTAGATTCTCAACAATCATACTAAGAATTTTGGTATCATCCATTATCAACTGGGGTGTCCATCTTAGTTCCAGAAACTTGCGCAGTAGAAACTGTGCGTCGTATCCACGAGAGTTGTGATATTACATAAATCTTGTCCGCGAATGGTCTAGACTGCCGGAGATAATCAATAAATTTACCTACGGAGTCTTCCGCCCAAAACATGTGGGTACGCTTACCACACTGTTTACAATCGACATTCAAGTCATCCACTGCTTCACACTTTGAACACACTTGCTGAGCGCATATGAGGTTCGGAATATGCTCAAAGGACCCATCATGCTATTCAAGGTCCTGTGTGCACACCGTATCAAAAAAAAAACATACAAAAACCGATGTCAGCTTGCTAGGTTTCAGTGGAACCATGTAGCAAAAATGGCCTGATGGCTGCTTCTTATTACAATAATTACAAAATCTTTTGAAGCATTCATGTTTTGAATCAGTATTTACTGTATAACTACAATTTCGACATACTTGTCTCCATTGACACACTAGCTTGCCTTTCACTTTGAGGGTCAAATGATTCTGAAAACATTTCTCACTCAAGAACCACCTGTTGCATGTAGCACTGATCTTTCATAAAGGCTGGTGTCGCCGTACACAAGGAGCATGCTTTGTCACACTTGTGTGAGTTGTCCTAAAATGTGTCACATGCGTTACATATACACCTCTTGGCCATTGCGGCTTTGAGATACGTAATCACAATGTAGTGCCCAGAGTCCGCATCATATAGCAGATACAATTTCTTGTTCGAAAGGTAATTTCCTTTGAAAATAAACCTATTAGGGCTTAAACCATCATACACAATAATTTTGTAGTCCGAAAGATAATTTTGAAACTGTTCAAGTTCGTTAAGGCCCCCGCCATTAGTCAAATTAACACCGGAAGCACATAAGAAATCTTGAACAGGTTTTTTCAAACCTTTACCATCCCTATATAATGTGTATTTTTGGGTCACTGTTTACCTTGGCCATTGCAATGCTAAGTGCATGAGCCAAACACGAAAATGCTGCCTTCACAACAACAATACTCTTTTTAATAGCACTCAGGATATCTAAAGGCCGCCCTTTAGTCTTCTCAGCCGTTTTACCGTGACCAGCAGGCATCCTGACATGATCCAAATGCACTTCGAGTCGGTCACTCAGACCGAATCGGGCATTCCTCTTGACCACCTTTCCAAGCACACTCCAGACTACATCAGGTTTAAGCTGGTCGCGGTGTCGGAAACTAAAACCCACCAACTTATCCTGGACTTTCTCAGTGTTCTGAATTCTTAGTCCCACCAAATCTCTATCACGCACGTCATCAACTAAGTAATTAGTCAATGCAATAAAGCATTCCTTCAAATAAGCCGCTGGTTCTTCTTCACCAGGGGTCCTAAACTTAATCTACAAACTACGCCCGGTTGCGTTAAATTTTGAAAATAATTTACTCGTCTCTGATAAAATGAAAAACGGTAGCCGTTTAGTTATTTCCGACACAGGGCTGTTTCTGCCAGAGTATGCTACCTCCGACACAGGCTCCTCCCTGCTAATAGAGGGAACTTCAGCAGTCGTGATAGCCCACTCTCTGTTTGGGAACAGTTTCTTTGCCATTATTATATTAAGATTCGGAAAGTGTACTACTTACTTTGAAACAGTTGTTGTAATTAAATATGTTAAAAGTTGTAACTGCTGGTAAATGTAACTCTTCCTATGGCAGGCTGGTAAGTTAACAGTCACTGTAGCTCCTGATATAATTGTAGTTGCTGGCAGGTAGCTGTTGTAATGTAGACAGGTTACGACTCGCAGGAACTTCTGTTCGCACTAATGGCACAAAGACAAATATACCACACCCGTTTAAGGGCCCCTAATTTATACTCAGCCCTAACATGTTGCGACCTACTTAGAGTGCACATGTTTGCTAATAGATTTTATTTCCTGTCGGTATCATCAAAGAGTAAGTCAAAACCTTTTAGCACCAGAAGTCTAATGGAAGGGTAAAAACTTTAGACCACCCACATAGTTAAATGAGTCAAACGTTTTAGCACCAGAAGTTTAATGGAAGGGGAAAACTTTAGACCACCCACATAGTTGAATTAGTCATAAACGTTTTAGCAACGGAAGTTTAATGGAAGGGGATAAGGTTTAGTTATATTTAAGGCCACCCACACAGTTGAACAGTGTATCACTTGCGTCCTCCAGCCATGTGTACTGCTAGACTGGTTTATATGCTGCCACCTTTGCTACCACTGCGAACATCAGAAGAGTCTATCAACAAAGACCTACAACACTTAAATATGAAAAGTGAGGCAGATCGTCCTAAAACATTTGAAAAATGGCCAGTAGCCTTCATAGATAAGAATAACCTAGCCGCAGCAGGATTTTATTTCACAAACTCGAGTGATGTAGTGTGTTGTGCATTTTGTGGAGCGCAAGTAGGCCACTGGGAAGGTTACGACCCATTCAAGGATCACCAGCACTGGAGTCCGTCTTGTGGCTTCATTAGGGGCCTCTTTGTCGGGAACATCCCTATTGGTTCTACTGTCCAGCCACCCACATCACCTGAACAGCCTACCCAAAGCTACGACGTTTACAGTCCTCATTTCGAGTTAAGACCCAATTCGCAGCCAGAACGCAGTAAGTACTATTATTTGTATGTCTTCTTTTGTTAAGTGTGTGCCTTTTACAGCTCCCACACTAATTACCAATGTTTTTTTTTTACAGCAAGGAGTCCCAGAATTTTTAAACTTGCTCAAAGTCAGAACAACTCTACACAATGGGATGGGCTGCTCTACCCTCCGTTTGAACAATATCTAGCCCAGATGATGTCTTTTAACATGATGCCGCCTTCCAGTAAACATTCTGTTAAAAGCTTGAGTGAAGCTGGCTTCTTTCACACAGGTAAACACTTTTAACATAAGTGTGTGTTTTTACTAATAAAAATGGGATTCCTCAGAAATCCACTTATGCAAAAAAAATTGTTTTCTGATACAGGAAACAAGGATCTAATTTCGTGTTTCCATTGTGGTCTGACGAATTCCAGCTGGCAGGAAGTAAACCGTCCTGCACAACAACATCGAGATTATCGCCAAAATGCATTTATTTACAAAATACAAAGAAAGAAAATTTGTTTCAAATGTTAAAAAAAAACTCGGAGTGCTATACAGTGCGTGTTAAATGTGCTAAAATTTATGTGTTAGCGCTAGCCTAGTATACTGGATGTGCAGCGTGTCTACACACTAAGAAATTTTCAGTCTTGAGTAGGCTGAGCTACTAGCTTGCCCCTAAACAAGTCTGCTAAATAGTTAAAAAACCCTAAACAAGTGTCGCTGGCCTAGTGCTTTTAGTGTAGCAATTATCGGTAGTAAATTATTATACACTGTGCTATTACAAAGCGCTTTCATTAGCACTTAAATTAAATTATAATAAGTGTTTTCATAGGCAAGTAAATATGTTAACGCGTGTTTCAATGCAATTATACGTTAATTTTATTTCTAAATATTAGTAGAAAAAAAAAATTGTACACTGTGCTACTATATAGAGTTTTTAATGCCGTGTAATTATTTTAGCGTGTGTTTTAATGTAATAAGTTACATAAACGTGCCGTATTAATTGCAAATCTAGTAAAGTATTACACGAAAAATATTGCGTGTAAAATACATACGTAAATAGCTGTGTTTCTTCAGCTTGCAAACCTTGCTGCTGGCACACTGTTCCTACGTAAGCAGGTCACTCATGCCATTTTCTTAGAAAAACAACCCTTGTCTAGGCTACATATTGTCTTAAAAACATTGACATATACACCTCATTCTAAAAACATTGTCGCTAGCTAATGCAATTGTATTAATACAAAATGTATTAATAAACTGTATATATTTCTAAATAGAAAAAAATGTGTATTTATTTATTACCCTAACTCTATTTCCTTTGGATCAAAAAAAAAAAAGAGATGGTTCAGGAGGTAGTATTCGAACCTACAATCTTTAAATTATGAGTCTAGAATTCTACCGCTCAGCCATCTCTTTTTTAAAAATAATAAACTCTTAAACAATTTAAAAAGAGCACTTCAGCAAGCCATATTGTAAAAGTTAGGTTATATTTAAAAATGGCAGACTTTAAGGTTACGTTATAATTTAAATATAGCCCTTTAGTCGCCATGTTGCAAAAATTAAAAAAAAATTTAAAAATTCAAAAATCGTGTATATCCGCCATATCAATAAATGGCGCCCATCCAAGATGGCGGCCTAGTAAGCATCAAGCCATCTGGGACTAAGGTAATTTGCATAATAATTAGATCAATTGTATATCAATCAAGGACGTATACATATTGATTAAATCAACTGCATACCAATCAAGGTCATCTGCACATTAATTAGATTATTTACACATCATCAAAGGCATATGAATATCAGATTATTTACATATTAATTAGGTAATATGCTAATCAATCAATGATGTATGAATATCAATTAGATTATTTGCATATCAATTAGGTAATTTGCATATTAATTAAGGGGTGGGGGACATCATTCACCCCGTCGCCATGTTTGTTCACACGTGACGACACTTCCTGTTGGCAAAACTACTGCCTACTTACTCACAAGTTTACTGTCTTTTGAGATCTAACGCCCCGCAGCTTGGTGTGTTCTTCTGAATACTTCAGACTGTCCACTAGAAGGTGTCACATACCAGGAGAAAGTTGCATACACAGTCATGAAGCTTTTATATTCATTCCGGTTTATAATTGCTTTCATTCTAAATAAATCTGTTGATTACATCCATTGTCGTGTGTGATTTGTTCGGGAATGAAATGACAGCAACAACAGTAGGATTTACCACACAACAGCAAAAATCGTAGTGTACGCAAGTGCTTAGCTTTCCTAAACACTGGGGCAAGTAGAAGGCAATGTGGTGGGAAACCTCTTGAAAATTTCGAAAATTGTTTCACTTTCTTTCCAACCAAGCCTCTAAAGAAAAGTGGTAGTTGGAGATTTTCATACGCTTCCCATATAAATTATTTAGCACGTGCCGGAGATAGCACTTGATGCTTGTCATTCGTTAATGGAGCAAAGTCAATGAC
>Ga0123355_10014446_pt1 | contig 12353 bp, 11 predicted proteins | sample TergutEmb28metaG_3_FD_89872 | JGI IMG/M metagenome (GOLD analysis project Ga0123355, IMG submission 89872) | Embiratermes neotenicus P1 segment gut microbial communities from Petit-Saut dam, French Guiana - Emb289 P1 | ecosystem: Host-associated > Arthropoda: Insects > Digestive system > Gut ...
AATTTACGCCCCGGACGCACAAGACATTCCCATGTCGTAGTTGACTTCGCCCCATCGGAATTCTCACCGATTTCGGACGATGCCGAAGCCGGAGCTTCCATTTCGCGGAGCAGAACTATTTCCACAGCACCGCCTGTATCTCTCTTACCCAAGAGCCTTGCCGGAATTACTCTCGAATCATTTAAAACAAGACAATCGCCCTTTTTCAGCAAATTGGGAAGTTCGTAAAAATGATGGTGCGCCGTTTCTCCTGTACGCCTATCCATCATAAGCAGCCTCGATTGCTCACGATGTTCAATCGGAGTCTGCGCAATAAGCTCCTTGGGAAGTTCAAAGTAAAAATCACTCTTTTGCATAATAATGACCATTCCTTTCGTATTTCTTTAAGGCACAAAATAACCATAAAAAAGGAGTGGTCATTTCGTGCATCTCTCGCGGTTTCCCATAGGGAGAGCGAGTGGCACATGCCCTTGGTATTAGTTTGAATTTTTTCAAACTAATAGCATCCTTTTTGTTTGTTAAAAATATCGCAATCGCAACGAGGAGTTTGTGTTTTCGATTTATTGTGTGGGATATACTGTAATCTCAACATTCGTAAAGTAGAAATGAATTATATCCCTAAATGTCAAGTTGTGATAGTGAGCCATTGCAAAAGCCCCCCACTGACTCATGCCGACTTGATGACCATTGCCTGTGCCATTGATGACAAACTGACCGCCGACAAGCCCTGTACCGCCGCCGATTCCTGCCGAGCCCTCACTTGCCACGGCAACCGTATTACCATCACCATCTATAGCCCTCATATTCCCTGACGGCACTTCTACAGCCTGACCGCTGCCATCAATTCCAAAAATCTGAGCACCCGATCCCACAGGCGTTGCAGGGCTGTTAGCAAAAACATTGCCCGGTGACCAAATTGCATCACCAATATCAAATCGCAGCGTCGGAGTGCCAAGCCCCGCCAAAATCTGCGCTCTTCCGCGCAATGTGTGAGTACGTCCGTTGACATCTGTAATCGTCACGCCGATAGCATTGCCGGTCGGTGAACGCTCTGTGACCCTGACCGCCGCAACAGTCGAAAGATTAAATCCTGATATTCTCGTGCGAAGCCTCTCAGTGAGCGCCGCAGGTGTATGTCTTACCGTCCAGTGATACCCCTGAATTCTCCGCACAACATAAGCTTCCCAAGGATCAATAACACCGCGCAAATACGGACGTGCTTCCATCCAAACATTTTCGACATTTTCGGACGCTCCGCCGTTAGACGAGGCATATACCGTCTCCGCAGGTCTGCCCTGGAATGTTACAAACATACCACTTGTCTCAGTTACAGCCCGGTCTGTTCTGTAATTTGCATGACCTCTTCCGCGGTACACCTGACAGTGAACGTCAACACAAAGATCAAAACCTTGTGAAGCATGTCTGCCGATAGACCGGATTGCAAAAGTACGTGCCGTGAGTGCTTGCGCCTTAAGAGCTTCCATAGGCCATGTCGGGCTCATCTCATACGGCAGAATTCCCTTTACATAATCTTCAATATCTACATAATTTAAAACAGTAATCAAACCGCCGTCACGCCTGGCGTAAGAAAAACCTCCGTGATAACGGAATCCGCGGAACCATGTTTCCGGCTCCTCTCCAGCAATTGGCCTGGGCATAATTCCAAATGCCGTCGTTCCCGCATCGAACTCAAAAATAAGCTCATTAGTACCTGTCCTTACGACTCTGATTGTGTTTTGTGTTCCGGCAAAAACTTCAGCCCCCGAACCCAAAGCAGCCGCAGCAGACTCCGCCCCGGCTCTCGTGGTGTGATTGCCTACCATAACAAAAAACGGCCCGGCACTGCCCCGCTGATATCTTACAAATCCGCCTTGATGTTGCGATGCAACTGCTCTGGCTTCTTCAAATGTCGCAAAACCTTGAGTCAGTCTCACTCGGAAAGCTCCGACGACCACACCGCCCGATGTGCCCTCTCGGAACTCACCTCTGCCCTCAGCAGCGGCAGGATGCCAAACCATGTTCCGATCCATCAGCATCGTTAACCTATGCTCATTCGTCCCTGCGCCTATCGGCACAAAATCTCTGTTGCTGTTAAAAGTTCCAAAGTCAAATCCTCTGCCAAATCCATCAGCATTTTGCAGGTTTGCGGATGGAACGGCTGTAGAGCCGAACACCAAACCTACCCTGAGCGTCGTAAACTGAGGGCGGAACGGCGCATTTGCAGACGCACTGCAACAACCGTCAGTGCCTGCCTGCATTACCGGCAGTAATAAACCTGCAATAATAATGACCGCAAAAAATTTGATCCATCTGCGAGTGAATCTCATGTAGAATCTCCCTTTTATTATTGACATCTGCACCAAAATGTGTTAACCTGAATATCATTTAAATCCGCAAATAATAGGTTACGTATTGGTGACATGATGTGAACATTATATTACAAAATCAGCCGGTTGACTAGCCCTGCTGATAATTTTTTTGTATAGAGTTGCATTTCGAGCGAAGGAGAAAAAGCATGAAAGAGTACAAAGTCGGCATAATAGGTGCAACAGGTATGGTTGGTCAGCGGTTCGTTTCGCTGCTCGAAAGCCATCCGTGGTTTAAGCTGACAGCCGTAGCCGCGAGCAGCCGCTCAGCGGGCAAGACATATAAGGAAGCTGTCACAGGGCGTTGGCAGATGCCAAAACCCATGCCCGCCGAAGCAGGCGGATTGATAGTATATGACGCACAGGCCGACATTGACAAGATTTCAAAATCCGTCGATTTCGTCTTTTCTGCCGTCGATATGAAAAAGGATGAAATCAAGGCACTTGAACTGGCATATGCAAAGGCCGAGTGTCCGGTTATATCTAACAACAGCGCACATCGCTGGACTCCGGACGTGCCGATGATCATACCGGAAGTCAATCCTGAACATGCCGAAATCATAAAATCCCAACGAAAGCGACTGGGGACGGAGCGCGGATTCATAGCCGTCAAGTCAAATTGCTCCCTCCAGAGCTATCTTCCCGCGCTTCATCCCCTCAAAGATACTTTCGGGCTTACCCACGCGCTTGTTTGCACATACCAAGCAATCTCAGGCGCGGGCAAAAACTTTGACACTTGGCCGGAAATGATTGACAATGTCATACCGCTTATCTCCGGCGAAGAAGAAAAGAGCGAGCAAGAGCCGCTGAAAGTCTGGGGCAAGATTGTCGGAAATGAAATTGTTCCGGCGGCTTCAATGCCGATCTCATCTCAATGCATAAGAGTTCCTGTAACGGACGGTCATATGGCTGCAGCATTCATGACTTTTGAAAAAAAGCCTGCGATTGATGAGATTAAGCATATCTGGCGTGAATTTAAAGGCAGACCGCAAGCCCTCAACCTGCCGTCAGCCCCAAAGCAGTTCCTGCATTATTTTGAAGAGCCCGATCGCCCTCAAACCGGACTTGACCGGATGTTAGAGGACGGCATGGCAATTTCACTCGGACGTTTACGCTGCGATAATCAATATGATTACAAGTTTATCGGACTTAGCCACAACACCTTGCGCGGAGCCGCAGGAGGGGCTGTGCTTCTTGCAGAACTGTTGTGCGCTGATGGTTTTATTACCGGGCATATCTAAGGACTTACCGCTTTAAGATGTTCCCGCTCAGAAAGGAACTACATTAAAATGAAAACTCCCATTTTTACCGGTGCATCCACTGCAATTGTTACTCCTTTTCGTGATGGAAAGGTTAATTTTAAAAAATTCGGCGAGCTGATAGATCTACAAATCGCCGGTGGTATAGACGCCATAGTAGTATGCGGCACAACAGGCGAATGCTCTACGCAGTCACTTGAAGAGCATATAGCGTCAGTTGATTTTTGCGTAAAATACGTCAATAATAGAGTTAAAGTCATCGCAGGCACAGGCAGCAATGACACTCACGATGCATTGTTTTTATCCCAAGAAGCTGATAAATCCGGCGCAGATGCGCTGCTTATAGTCACTCCGTATTACAACAAGACGACCCAACTGGGGCTCATAAAGCATTTTAGCTTCATTGCTGACAGAGTCAATGCCCCTATTATTCTCTATAATGTTCCCGGCCGTACAGGCATGACTTTTACAACAGAAACATATATCGAACTTTCAAAACATCCGAATATCAATGGCGTTAAAGAAGCCTCAAGCAATTTCAGCCTCATATCCTCCACTATCGCCTCATGCGGTGACGAGCTTTTTATTTGGAGCGGCAATGACGAAGAAGTCGTTCCCATCATGTCTATAGGCGGCAAGGGCGTGATCTCCACTTTAGGCAATATTGCACCATCTATTATCGTTGAGATGACAAAGTATGCTCTTGCAGGCGATTTTAAAAAGGCTGCTGAAATTCAGCTTAAATACTTCGACCTGATCGGCAAATTATTCATTGAGGTCAATCCTATGCCGGTAAAAGCCGCGCTCAATCTCATGGGCCTTGATGTCGGCGAGCCGCGTATGCCGCTCTGTGAGCTCTTGCCTGAAAATCTTGAGAAGTTAAAAATCGCTATGGCAAATACCGGATTATTGTAACCATACGCAGGGGCGACCGTCCTCGGTCGCCCGTTTTGCATTTTCCGTTAGCCCTGTTGGCGGCTAAATACAGTCGTCCCTGCACAGAGAGGAGAAGCTAATGCTTAGACTAATGATTAGCGGCTGTAACGGCTTCATGGGCAGAGCCACCGCTGCGATAGCAGGAGAGATGCCCGATGTCACCGTTGCAGCAGGTGTGGATATAAACATCAGTGATCAAAACGGCTTCCCGGTTTTCAAAAAGCCGTCTGAATACAGCGGTGAGATTGATGTAATCATAGACTTTTCAAGTCCGTCTGCACTTGATGACCTGCTCGAATTCGCATTAGAAAAAAAATTGCCCTTGGTGCTCTGCGCCACAGGATATTCAGAAAAACAACTTGCTTTAATTGACACGGCAGCGGAAAACATACCTGTTTTCCGCTCCGGCAATATGTCGCTCGGAATCAATCTTCTGGCAGACTTAATAAAACGCGCCTGCGCGGTTTTGGGTGAGGACTTTGACGTTGAGATAGTCGAGCGGCATCACAGGCGCAAGCTTGACGCGCCGAGCGGCACTGCAATTATGCTTGCAGATGCTGCGGCCTGCGCACTGCCTTACGAGCCCGAATATATTTATGAGAGAGAAAGTCGAAGAGAGCCCCGTCAGGGGCGAGAGATAGGCATTTCTGCCGTGAGAGGCGGCGGCATTGTAGGAGAGCATGAAATTATTTTTGCAAGTGACCATGAGGTTATAGAGCTGCGGCATTCGGCAGCCACACGTGAGGTCTTTGCAGCCGGAGCTATAAAAGCAGCCAAATTCATGGCAGTACAGAACACAAATAAACTCTATGATATGTCCGACGTGTTAGCGTAGTATCGCCGCAAAATATAAATTTCCCTTGACATGGCTAATTATTACATTCATAATTCATGTGATAATTCGAGTTTAGTTATGAGCTTACGTTTAGCTGAGGGGAGTCGAACCCCCATCGGTTCGACTCCCCTCAGCTTTAGCAAGTTATGCCAATTGCAAACGGGTAGCATTCCTCTAAATTTAACTGACAAGGAAATACATTCATGAAACATCTTGTAATAATCAATCCCATATCCTTTAGAAAAAATAATGATATGGCTTCTGTTATAAGAGATATCAAGGCATATTTTGACAGTAATGCCTCAGATTATTTAATATATATTTCACGTTATCCAAGAGATGCCATAGGCGTTGTCAATGAATATGTCTCAGAATCCAAAGAGGGTGTGCGAGTATATTCACTGGGCGGCGATGGCATCTTATATGATTGCCTAAACGGCATGGCGGGGCTGCCTAATGCTGACCTTGCTGTCATGCCTTATGGCACGTCTACCGATTTTGTCCGTGCTTTCGGCGAAAATAATCAATCACTTTTCAGAAACATCGAAAAACAAGCAACTGCAAGAACTATCCCTACGGATTTAATGAAAATCGGTAACAGATGCGCACTGGGCTTCTGCTGCATCGGTGTTGAGGCAAGTATTATTTTTAAGTACCGCGAATTCTCCAGAAACAGCCCTACTTTTTCAAAATTACTCGGCGACAATGCTTATCTGACGGGAATCCCTTTTGTTCTTCTTGACAAGAAACTTGTCTACCAAAATTATGAGTTTCGCATCGACGATAAAGTTTATGACGGCAGGTATATCGGTATAAATATTGCAAATGCCCCTTGCTACGGCGGTAACAAAGTACCTTTTCCCACTGCCTATCCCACCGACGGTTATATTGATGTCACTATGATCAGCGGCAATGTCAACCTTCCCTTATTCGCCTCGATTGGCGATTATTTAAACGGAAAGCAGCACAAACATCCAAAAATTTTTAAATGCATACGAGCAAAGAAGATCTCAGTAAGCTCCGACGATCCGTTGCATATAACGGTGGACGGCGAGCCGTATTTTGATTCTAAAATCGAAGTCGAAGTTTTGCCTGCGGCTATTCAGATTGCCGCACCCGGCGGTGTTTTTTACGAGAGAAGGAAATCGGTATGACAGAGAGACAAGAACGTTCTTATACTATTATATCAAACACCTTTGCCATAGCGACTATGGTTGTGTACGGCATTATCAAATATTCCTTTTACATAGCTAGCCATAATGACTCCCGCACAACTGTGCTGTTTTTTATATGTATGCTGGGTGCTATCCTGGGCGTTTCATTATCTACATATTTCTTACGTACATCTAAAATGCTCGCTTTTCTAAACCCTGCTTTCATGACCACAGGATTTACCTTGTTTGCCTTTCTCACCGGCGGTATTGATTATATCTTCGGTGCTTTTGCAGTTGTCAGTATTATAAGCAGCGCATATTTTAACTTAAAATATACATTTATATATTCCATCTTTCTGCATGTGGTCATATTCATAACGCTGGTCATATTTAACTTTCCCATTACGGGCTATGTCGTGGAAACGCCGTTACACCTCCATTGGGCTATGGTCGCGCTATCCAACTGTTTCTTGTTCTTCTTAATTCAACATGCCACAGTCAGACGCAATGCATCAATCAGAGGTCTGTCATCTTTCCAAGTTATGCTCTCTACAACACCTAACATAGTCGTCCTTGTTGACAGCCTGAACAGAGTAACATTCTTGAGTGATGAACTCAAGAAACTTGCAAATATAGACGAAGACGTATATGCGATAGGCCGTCCGCTTCTTGACCTGTTCCCCGACCCGAATATGGAAAGGGGTGTCGCAACTGTCCTGAAATATGAAGAGAATCATACAGAAACCATAGAAACATATGTTAATGGAGAGCTTCGATATTATCAAATAAACTCCGTCCACGTAAAAGGAGACGCGAACGGCAAGCTTATCGACATTGCAGATGTTACAAATATTATGATGTCGAAGAATGAAGCGGAAAAAGCTTCTAATGCTAAAACTAACTTCTTATCAAGAATGAGCCACGAAATCCGCACTCCTATGAATGCCATTCTGGGTATGACAGAACTGGCAATGCGGGAAAATACTTCTGACCGAGTCCGCAGATATGTCACAACTATAAAATCTTCCGGCGAGCACCTTCTCAGTATTATAAATGACATTCTGGACTTTTCTAAAATCGAGAGCGGAAACATAGGAGTAAATAATTCTCATTATCTCTTCCACTCGGTCGTACAGGATGTTGTAAATATTGTAAAAATACAGATGCCTGATCCTGGTGTCCTGTTTGTCACCTTTATGGAGCATGATATTCCGGACGAACTCTTCGGAGACGAAGTCAAGCTGCGTCAAATCTTGCTTAATATCTTGAGAAATGCGAGCAAGTATACAAAGACAGGATATTTTTCTTTAGAAATATACGGCGAAAAAACAGACGATGATACAATCATGCTAACCATGAAAGTAAAAGATACCGGCATAGGCATTAAGCCCGGCGATATGGCAATGCTCTTTAGCGAGTTTACTCAATTTTATTCTAAAGAGAATGACAATATTGAGGGCACAGGACTTGGGCTTGCACTTACCCGCAGTCTCACTCAGATGATGGGCGGTACTATAGAGGCCACATCCGAATACGGAAAGGGCAGCGAATTTATCATAAAATTACCTCAGAAATATCTCAATGCGGATATTCAGCCTCCGCAAACAGAAGATATATCTGCTATCGTTTATTGCAAGACACCTTTAGTAGCAGAGTATATATCCCGCACTTTCGACGATCTTAACATGAAACACATTATCGCAACGAGTGACAATGACCTCCAGTACAAACTTTATAGATATGATTGGGATTATATTTTCACTGAAGAATCTTTGGCGCACGATGCAGAGTCCATAGTCCGCGCCCTTGGTCTTACTACTGAAATTATAATGCTTGTTGATTCTTATGATAAGACTTACGAGCAGCAAGGTGAGCATAATTTCTCTATGCTAATGATGCCGGTATATTTTCTTCCGATTCTGAATCTCATTAACGATGTTGATATTTCCCCTCATATACGAGAGCCTAAGTTAGCATTATTCACCGCCCCGGAGGCGAATATACTTGTTGTTGACGATGTTGAAACTAATCTATACTTGGTAGAGGGACTGCTTGCTCCATACGGCGTGAATGTCACCTCATGCACTAGCGGTAAAGACGCTATAGAATTGATAGAATCTAATAATTTCGATCTGGTTTTCATGGATCATATGATGCCTAATATGAACGGACTGGAAGCTGTAAGGATTATACGAAAGCTCAATAATGGTGCTTATGCAGATCTGCCCATTGTCGCCCTGACTGCAAACGCCATAGTAGGCGCGAAAGAAATGTTCTTAGAAAACAATCTTGATGACTTTATTTCAAAACCTATCGAAGTTGACAAATTAAACCATGTTCTTACAAAGTGGATACCTGAAGAGAAACAAGAGAGAGAGAAGAGGAGGAACCGGGTGAATGGGAATGGAAGTGAGGGATAATGCCTTTACCGGAAACCAAAGCGAGATTTCAGATACCCTCATAAACTGCACTTATTATCACCCAACTGCCGCACCCAAGAGGGTATTTGCCGGGCCAAAAAAACACATTTTTGTAGCGTAATTGCGTTCTGATTTTTCTCAAAAAATATTAGGAAACCGGAGCAAAAAAGTCATTGCTTTTAATACAAAACAATGGTATAGTTCCGTAATGAGGAGTGATTTCTTTTGAGTTTTGTGGAAGAAAAATACATTGATGTTCAAGATGCATTAAAGCGTGTAGGCGGCAATTCGGCCCTATACAAAAACCTACTCACCCGCTTTGCTGAGGGCGATCAGTTTAAAAAGTTTGATGAATCTCTCGAAGGCGGAAATAAAACAGATATCTCTCATGCAGCACACGCAATAAAAGGTGTTGCCGCTAATTTGTCATTGATAAGACTCAGAGACGTTTCCGCTGCTTTGGAGCAAGAGGTAGTTAATGATGGTGATCATACCGCCAGAATCAATGAATTCAGAGAAACATATGATGCAACCATTCAACTTGTTTTAGAAACTATCCCTACTTTGTAAGGTGAGCGAGGAAACACAATATGAACAAAAGTAAACGCGATGTTGTTCTGATTGTTGATGACATAGAATTAAACAGGATGCTCCTGGCCGATATGCTAAATGACACTTACGACATCGTCGAGGCTGCCAGCGGCAAGGAAGCACTTTCTATGCTTATAGATCAGAAACTAAACCCTGCTTTGGTTTTGCTTGATCTTATCATGCCTGAAATCGATGGATTTCAGGTTCTTAGAGAACTGAAAAGCACAGAATCGACAAAGAAAATCCCGGTACTTTTCGTCACGGCTGTTGTCTCTGATGAAACTGAATCACTAGGACTAAAATCCGGCGCTGCCGATTATGTAATAAAGCCTTTTAACCGCAATGTCATCAGGGCGCGTGTCAGCAATCATATACGGCTTTCACGTTATCAAAACGAGCTTGAGTCGCTGGTAAACGAAAAGACCGTGGAAGTTACACGCACTTATGAGCAAGCCCTTGAATCACTTGCTGCGATCATTGAATACAGAAGCTTCGAGTCCGGGGAGCATATCAGGCGGACTACCCTATTTGCCGAAATTATAATCTCAAAAATGCTGCAAATAGAAAAATTCCGTCCATTGCTTCTTCCCCATAATATTACTTCACTGATTAAGGCTTCAACACTGCACGATATAGGCAAGATCGGCGTCCCGGACCATATCCTGCTTAAGCCCGGAAAACTGACTCCGGAAGAGTTTGACGTCATTAAAACACATACTACCTTTGGCAGTCTGGTCATTGACAAAATCGCAGCGGATTTGCCTGACAGTGACATGTATTTAAGATATGCTAAAGAGATATGCCTTTCTCACCACGAACGCTGGGATGGAAAAGGTTATCCATATGGCCTTAGAGACGAAGAGATTCCCCTCTCCGCGCGTATAGTATCCATTATAGATGTTTATGATGCTCTTATTAGTAAGCGTTGCTACAAGGATGCTTATTCTCATGAGGAATCAATGAATATCATAATGGAGGGCAGAGGCACTCAGTTTGATCCTTATCTTGTGGATTTGCTGCCGGATGTTGAAGCTGAATTTAAAAAAGTTGAGTTATCTGATGATGAGTCATAAAATCATCTAGTTTTCTGCTTCCTAGAGTTTATCACCCCCAATACAAGACGAGAAAAGTCTGTTTTTTGGGAGGTGATTTTTTCTTGCAAATTATTCATTTCCAATGTATAATCTTCCACGTGTGCAATATAGCAATACTAAGGTGGCAAAGCAGCTACTCTCCGCCTCTTGCATAAAGCGCACTGTGGAGGAATTATTTTTATGCTGGAGTTTAAAAAGCTCAAACTATCAGATATTGACAAAATCAAACATTATTTTGACTACTCCGTCAACAGGATTTGCGATAACTCCGTAGGCGGGGCGTTTATGTGGAGAGACTTCTTCTCGGTAGAGTATGCCATTTATAATGACACAATTATATTTAAATCAAGAGTTGTCTATAGTAATAATATCACCGCATTTTCATTTCCGCTTGGCAAAGATATTCCCGGAATTCTGGAAAAAGCTGTCGAGTATTGCCGTCTTAACGGCCTGCGCATCTCCTTTCATACCGTCACAAGCACAGAGATCGACCTGCTGGAGACTATCTTCCCTGATTTTGAGGTATTTAAGGAAACTGACTGGAGCGACTATGTCTATCATGCAGAGGACTTAAAAACCTTAAGGGGCCGGAAATATCACGGTCAGAGAAATCATATGAACTTCTTTAAAAGGGAATTTCCTGACTATACCTTTGAAGAATTAACAGACGAAAACATCTCGCAGGTTATGGAGTTTTATAAGAATTTTAACACCGTCGATCTTGATAATGACATCTCTAAAGAAGAGCATGACAAGGTGATTGAGGTTCTTGAAAACTTCGATATTTACTGCTGTTACGGCGGTGTGCTCAAGGTCTCCGGCGAGGTCGTTGCTTTCGCTGTCGGTGAGAACATAAACGATGTCATGTTCGTACACATCGAAAAAGGTGATATAAATTACAGAGGTGCTTATCAGGTCATCAATAATGAGTTTGTAAATCATTTTGCGACTGATGAAATCAAGTTTATCAACAGAGAAGAGGATGTCGGCAATCCGGGGCTTCGCTATTCAAAGCAAGCTTATCATCCATGTGAGATTCTAAGTAAATATATCTTCCTTGTGACGTAATATTTTGACCACCCCCTCCACATGGAGAAATTAGGGGTTTCACAAGACCATAATTCCCCTCTGCGGAGGGGTGCCCGTAGGGCGGGGTGGTTTTTTTTACTCCCTCAGTCAGCATAAGCTGACAGCTCCCTCGCAGAGGGAGCTAAACATAATAATAAACTATCGCCTTAATAATAAAAAAACCGAGGTATAAAACCTCGGTTTTTTCTTTGTGTTGGCGAATACCTATTTTCCCGGGCCGTCGCCAGCCAAGTATCGTCGGCACTAATGAGCTTAACTTCCGTGTTCGGAATGGGAACGGGTGGAACCTCATCGTAATCAACACCAACTGTTTGCACCCTAAAAACTGAACAAAGACGAGATGTAAGTATTATTGAACCCTGTAAATGAATTCTAACTGAGCAAGGCTGTTTGCCTGCAAATTGCGATCCTAGTTAACAATTGCTTCGGTACAAAAGATAATCATCAAACAAAGTTGTAATTATCAATTGCCCTTAGTCAATTGTTTTTAAGATCAAGCCCTCGGGTTATTAGTACCGGTCAGCTAAACACATTACTGTGCGTACACCTCCGGCCTATCGACGATGTAGTCTTCATCGACCCTTACTCCATAAAGGATGGGAGAACTTA
>Ga0123355_10014448_pt1 | contig 12352 bp, 14 predicted proteins | sample TergutEmb28metaG_3_FD_89872 | JGI IMG/M metagenome (GOLD analysis project Ga0123355, IMG submission 89872) | Embiratermes neotenicus P1 segment gut microbial communities from Petit-Saut dam, French Guiana - Emb289 P1 | ecosystem: Host-associated > Arthropoda: Insects > Digestive system > Gut ...
CGGCTCGCCAAGGTCATCTACTACAACGCCAACGTCCCGGCCCGCGGCGTCCCGCTCGTGGACGAGAACGCCCAGTACGCAGCGATGATCCGGGCCGCGATCGAGGCCAGCCCGGACGGCACGGTCAGCGTCGTGCGCGAGCAGGTCCCGATGCTCATGCAGGATGCCAATGAGCAGACCCAGGACCTAGTCTTCGAGCTGCTCGTCCCGCAGCCGGGCGGCTACTTCCTCGACCCGCTCGACGTCGGTGACGTCACCACCCTGGGGGTACCGGCCGGGTACATCCTCAGCGAGGACGATCATGCCCTGGCCCGGCCGGGCACCGAGTTCGCCGCCCGGATCGGCCTGACCCCGGTCATGGTGCCCGGCGGGCACGATTCGATGCTGACCCGCCCCGACGAGGTGACCGAGGCCTTGCTCAAGATCTGAAACAGTGCAGCCGGCCGTTATGCGAGGTGATGACGTGTCCCTGGACCAGGCGGCACTGCCGATGTTCCCGTTCGCCCGCACAGTGGGCGACCTGGCGAGGCCGCCCGGCGGCCGGCTCGACGTCCCAGTAAACCGGGTACGGCTGCCGACAGGCCGGACAGCATGGCTCGTCACCCGCCACGCCGACGTCCGTCAGATGCTTCGCAGCGGGCCCACATGATCGGGCTCGGCACGCTGACGCTGCTCGAGCACCCGGACGTCTACGCCGCGCTGCGCACGAATCCGGAGGACGCAGCCGACACTGTGGAAGAGCTACTGCGCTACCTGACGGTTATCCACTTCGGGGCGTTGCGTGTCGCCACGGCCGACGTCGAGATCGGCGGACAGGTAATCAGTGCCGGCGACGGAGCGATCGCGCTGCTGTCCGCGGCGAACCATGACCCAAGCGTCTTCAGCCAGCCGGATACCTTCGACGTCGAGCGCGGCGCGCAGCAGCACGTGGCTTTCGGCTTCGGCATCCACCGGTGCATCGGGCAGCCGCTGGCCCAGATCGAGCTGCGCGTCGCGCTGAGGGAACTGGCCCGCCGGTTCCCGGACCTGGCCGTGGCCGTGCCAGCCGATCAGCTGACCATGCGCAGCAACTCGATTGCCTTTGGCCCTGAGCACCTGCCCGTCACGTGGTAGCGCGATCTACGGCCTTGGTCGACCGGCGGCGCGTGAATGCCAGGATTGTCAGAACGTTGCGCCCAGGCCGTCGAGGCTCTGGATCACCGCCGATTCCAGGTTCGCGGCTGAGTCGTCTATGTCCGGGCGCCTCCGGCTGGTCTTGCCGGTGTTATGCCGGTAGCGGGGTCGCGGTGAAGACCCCGTCGGGGTCGTAGCGCGATTTGACCGCCAGCAGCCTGCTGGTGTTGATCCCGTAAGCGTCCCTGGCACGCTCATCGCCGGGTGCCAGGGCGTTCGGCCAGCCGCCTGGCAGGGCGTGGCCGTCCATGCGGCGCTCGGTGTTCTGGACCCACGCCGACTCGGCGGTGCCTACGCCGTCCGCCCAGGCCCCGATGATCTCCACCACCAGGTGCTCGTCGCGGTAGGCGTAGGCGGTATCGGTGACGGGCACGCGGGTCGCGGCGCCGTGTGATTGGTGCACGTTCAGCACGCAGGTGGCAGGCATCGCCTCGGCCGACCGCAGGAAGGCGTCGATGGCCTCGTCGGTCAGGCCGGGCAGGATCGGAGCGCCGAGGTGGTAGTTGCCGCGCGGAAACGCATCGTCCAGCTCGTGGACCGTGTCGGCCAGCGCCCGCCGGTCCACATCATCGAGCACCGGGTCGCCGAGCGCCCGCACCCGGCCGACCTGGCTGGCTGCCTGGCCGGGGTCGCCGGCCCACGTCGGGGCGGTGTAGAGGACCAGGCCGCCCGGGGTATACATGGCGCCAAACATCACGTCCAGCGCGTCATCTGCCGACGCCATCAGGTCCCGCCAGCCGCGCAGCACCGAACGCGCCTGATGCCAGCCGAAAGCGATGGTGCCCGTGGCAACGGTGGCGAGCGGATGCAGCCGGGTGCGGAGCTCGGTGACGACGCCGAAGTTCCCGCCCCCGCCGCGCAGCGCCCAGAACAGGTCGGGCTCGTGGTCAGGTTCGGCGGTCACGACCCGGCCGTCGGCGAGCACGACATTCGCCGACAGCAGGTTGTCGACGCCGAGCCCGACCACGCCGATCAGGGTTCCGTAGCCGCCGCCGAGCGTCAGCCCCGCGAACCCGACTGAGCTCACGGTGCCCACTGCAGCCGCATACCCATGCGGCCGCGCCGCATCCAGGACGTCGCTCACGGTCGCGCCCCCGGCCACCCGCGCCTCGGCGCCGTCGACCGCAACCTGCCCCATGCCGCTCAGGTCCACCAGCAGGCTCCCGTCCCTGATGGCGCTACCGGTCACGTCATGACCGGCGCCCAGCACCGACAACGGCATGCCAGCCGACCGGGCCGCGCGCACCGCCGCCTGAACATCAGCCGTCGTGCCGCACCGGGCTACCACCGAGGGGCGACGCGGCACCCGTGCGTTCCACGGCCGGACCAGCGCGCTAACGGCCGACGGCTCGGCCACCACCATTCCGGCCGGCAACTGCTCGCGCAGCACGCCGGCGACGGCTTCGATTTCAGTACCCACGGTGGATGTCATCGCATCGCTCATGAGGTCAGCGTGCGGTCGGGCACCCGGGCGACGCCAGTAGGTGTCCGCTCAGTGGACGCGGCCGCCCAGGGTCTCGATCGCGTTGCCTGCCCGCTGTACGTGCGCGGCGAAGCGCTCGGCTGGCCGGGCGGCCGAGGTCGTGATCGCCAGCGCCGCCCGACGGCCGCCGGGCAGCCTCAGCAACCTCGCATAACAGGTAAGCCCGTCGATCGCGTCCTGATTGTCGACGGCGGCTGCGAACGGCCGGGCCCGCGGCGAGCCCGCGTACAGGGGATCGAGCACAATCGCCGCGGCCGTCAGATCCGGCATCTCAGCTCCGGCGTAGACGTCGATAGGCAGGTCCTCGTGACCGGGAATAAACTCAATCGCGATCAGCGACCTACCGGCCGCGACGACCAGCCCCACGGTCGCGCCCGTCTGTGCCCGCAGCGCCTGCAAGATCCGGTTCGTGCCCGTGCGAATGCCGTCAAACGGCCCGGCCCGGCCGACGACCTCAACCAGCTGCGGCGACACCGCCCAGCGGCCGTCGGCACGCAACTCAACCGCCCCGCCGCGCCGCAGCTGAAGCAGCAGCCGGTGCACCGTGGACCGCGGTATCGAGGTCAGCTCCGCCAGACTCGACACCTGACGACGCTCGTCGGCGTCCGGCAGCGCGCGCAGCACACGAAGACCGCTTTCCAGGACCTCCCGGCCGCCGCCTGTCCCGCCGATCGACGACATTGCGCATTCACCTCGTTTCCTACCGTACCCATGGCGTGCCCGCCAGCAGCTGCGGCCGCGTCCTCTGGAAGTTCAGTCGCCGCCGAGCGCCCAGAAGCCGCAGTGGTGCGCGGTCGAGAAGTCGGTCTCTGACACCGGGTCCGGCGGGATCAGCGAGAGCATCCGCTGCTTCGACGGGGTGAAGCGCGGCCAGGGAGCTGCCCCCGGCGCGGACGGGACGCCCGACGTGGCGAAGCTGGTCCACTCCCGCTGCATGGCCGTTGCCAGCACTCGCTGCTGCGCCGACAGGGTGCCGTGGGCCTCGGTCGGCAGCCCAAATAGGTACTGAAGCTCCGCCGAGTGCGCGGCCGCGTACGGGAAGCCCGGTGACGGGTAGCCACTCGGAGCGTTCTCGTCGTTGAACTCGTAGGCGTACGTCCTCGTGTACGTCGACATGTCCTGATCGAGCAGCAGCGTGGGGCAGGCGAAGATCGCGTCGGTGCCGACCGCGCTCATCGCCAGTGCCGGGCTGGGATAGTCGGTCAGCGGGTACTGCCCGGCGACGACCGCTGCCAGCTGCGGCGAGATGAACAGGGTCGACGCGATGGTCTGCTGGTAATTCGCCGCGGTTACCGGGTGACCCTCGAAGGTGGAGAGCGCGACGAACAGCCGCCACTCGTCGTGGTTGGACCCGTCGATGACTGGTACGTGGCTGAAGTCTCCGCTGGCGAGCGCGGTCTTAAGGGACTGAGTGAGCACCAGGCCGTCGATGTCCGCGCTGGCACCTGACTGGTCCTGGTTCGCGAGGATCTTTGCGACGGGCAGCTTGCGCAGGCACTGCGCAGTGTCGCTCGCACAGCCGACCTTCGCGGCGAACGCCTGGCCCGCAGACTCGGCGGCGGCCAGCGAAGTCGGGTACTGGGCGTACCCGCCGCTCTCGACGATGGCCTTGGCGAACAGGCCGCGCGCCGCCGGCGAGATCAGCTGGAGCAGGACACTCTGGCCGCCCGCCGACTCACCGAAGATCGTGACGTTGGCCGGATTCCCGCCGAACGCGCGAATGTTGTGCTGCACCCAGCGCAGCGCCGCCTGCTGGTCCATCAGGCCGTAGTCCCCGGTCGGGCCGCCACGACGGCCTGCCAGAGCGGCATCGGCCAGGAAGCCAAGCGCGCCAAGGCGGTAGTTGATGGTGACCACGAGGACCCCGTTCGCAACGAGCGCACTCGGGTCGTAGTCGTCGCTCTCACCGCCGACGAAGCCACCGCCGTGGATCCACACCATCACGGGCAGGTTGCTGGCTCGCTGGCCAGCGGGGCGGAACACGTTCAGGTACAGGCAGTTCTCGGACGTGCTCGGCTTCCCGAACACGCCGACCGGCTGCGGGCAGTGCGGAGCGAACGCGGTGGCCCGCCGGGTGCCGCGCCAGTGCGCCGGAGGCTTCGGCGGCGCCCACCGCAGCGAGCCCACCGGCGGCGCGGCGTAAGGGATCCCGAGGTATTCGTCGGTGGCGCCGACCTGCTTGCCACGGAGCTGACCGTCGGCAATGCCAATCTCCAGCGCCGATTGCCGCGTCGAGGCCGGGCTCGGCGGGCTGGCGCACCCGCTGGCAGCTGCGGCTAGCCCCAGCGCGGCCAGAACGGCGACGCCGCCGAGAGCCGCCTTGCGCTTCCGCTGCTGCCACGCCGTCATCGGCTGCTCCCGTCCCGTCGGCCTCAGGTACCGGCATTCTGACAGGTTGGCATCCAGGGCGAGTTGCAGGCGAAAACCTCGGAGTGGGGCCATAGTCATTTATGGGGACAGGTGAGACGACATTGAGGCAGGCAGGCGAAGGGATACGGGAATGAGCATGCGCTTGGAGTCGGCGCCGGGCGCTGGCGCGCGCAGCCGGGTCGAGACCGTGCTGGACCAGATGGCCGGGCCGTGGTGGATGTTCCTCGTCATCGGGATCACGTGGCTGGTCCTTGCCCTGATCGTGTTGCGGTTCCGGCTCGGCTCCGTGGTCGCGGTGGGCGTGCTCATGGGCGTGGTCTTCCTCGGCGGCTGGCTGAGTGAGCTCTTCATTGCCTCGGTTCGGCTGCGGTGGCGCTGGGCACACGTGCTGATGGCGCTCCTGTTTCTGTTCGCGGCCTGCTGGTCGTTCGCGAGCCCGTTCAGCGCGTTCTGGGCGCTGGCCACGATCTTCGGGCTGCTGCTCGTCTTCCGCGGCAGCCTCGACCTGCTCACCTCGGTCTTCTCGCGAGAGACCAGCCCGGCCTGGTGGCTGGGCATGATCGCGGGCATCCTCGAGATCCTGCTCGGCTTCTGGGTCTCCCAGCAGGAGTTCCCCGCTCAGGCGCTGCTGCTGCTGGTCTGGGTCGGGTTCTTCGCGCTGATCCGGGGCTTCTCCGACATCCTGCTGGCGTTCGAGGTGCGCAGCCTGCAGCGCGCCTAGTGTTCGAGCACCAGGTCAGCGTCCGCTGGCGGGATACCGACGCGCTGGGTCACGTCAATAACGCGGTCTACCTCACCTACCTCGAGGAGGCGCGCGACGCCTTCTACGTGCGCGCGCTGGGAGATCCGATCTACGTGGTCGTGCGCCTCGAGATCGACTTCCGCGCCGAGGTTCGCCACGCCGACCGGACCGTGCGCGTCGAGATAGCCGTGGAACGGCTGGGAACGACCAGCCTCACGACCCGCGAGACGCTGCGGACGGCGAGCGGCGAGGTGGCAGCCGAGGCGCGCGTGATCACGGTGCGCTGGGACTCCGAGTCGCGCGCGACGGTCCCGTTCAGCGAGGAGCAGCGCGCCCGGCTGGCGGACCTGACAGGGCGCGACGGGAACTGACCTGCCGCGCTATTCCCTCGGCGAGGGTCAGGGCTTCCCTGGTCAGCCGCTTGGTCTCCGTCGATGTCAGGATTGCCTCGAGCGAGGAGCGGAGGCGGCGAAGTCCGTCGGGACCGTCCTTCGAGCCGACTAAGTAACCGGCCGCGAAACCGATGAGTGTCTCCACTGTGTTGCCTCCCGTCACATGTCCCGGAGCTCTAGGTACCGCTTAATATCTGGCAGCGACTGGATGACGACCGCTATCAGGGCGGCGACGATGACTGCTTTCACGATCTTGCCGATCACGACTTCCCTCCCTCCGCAGTCTCGGTAGCTGAGCCACGCTCGACCGGCGTTACCTCGTCAGGCGTGAAGTACAGGAACCGGCCGTGGCTGCGCTGCAGGTCCGCCGCCGGGTCGTCGGCAACCGTGACGGCCAGGTGCACCTGTCCGTCGACGTCGAAGAGCACGGCCTCGACGACGGCCTCCCGCCCGGTCAGGAAGAGGTCCTGGGCATCCGCCCGGCGGCTGCCGGGCTGCATGATCACTCGCGAATCCCGGCAGACCCGGATGCCGTCGATGACCACGTGGTCCGTCTCCGGCGACACGGCGGAATCCGAGCCGGGGTCCCACCACGGGAGCGTTCCTGCCGTCGGCACCCGTGACACGCCGTCGAGATAGCGGATCGCGCCGTGCATCCGCTCCAGCAGCTCCGGCGGGAGATGGTCGAGCCGGTCGATGAGCTCCGCCGCCCGCGGGTCGGTGGCTCGTGCCTGCTGCTTCTCCGCGTCGGTCAGCGCCATCGTCCGCAGCGTCAGGATCTCGTCGATCTCGGTGCCGTCGAACAGGTTCCCGGCGCTCTCGGCCGCGATCTCCGGGTGGTCGTACAGGATCAACGGGGACGACAGCACCAGCTCGGTGCACTGCGCGGGGCCAGCAAGCACCGGCCAGGTGCGGACGTTCTCGCAGGCAGCCGCCTCCGCCGAAGCCCATTCCGGCGGGTCGGTCAGCGACAGGAACCGCCCGCCCGGCACGCCGATCAGGCTGTGCGCGGCGATCAGCGCGTGCCGCAGTCCGTCCTGCCGCGTCCGGATCGCCGCCTTCGGCGCGGTGAGATTCTCGAGCCTCACCCGCAGCCGGAGCGCCCGGTACGGCCCGGCGACGTGCTCGGCGTGCAACCGTACCCTGGCCGCGAGCGGCTCGCGCTGCCGGACCAGGCGGGCGGACTCGCCGGGGAGCCACGTGACGGTCTCGCCGCCATCGATACCGAGCTCGACGTCGATGTCCCCCGTGAGGAGCGCGGAAACGACGGCTGTCACCTGCTCCTCGTGTTCCACGGCTTCGTCGAAGGCCGTGTAGTCGGTGCCTCCGACCGTGAGCGCATCGACCTCGTGCCAGTCGTTTCGCGACCTAACCTGGACGAGCCTGCGCTGCACCTGGAGGAACCGGACTCGCACGTCGACCTCAGCGTCGTCGGCGCCTTCGAGCAGGCACTCGGTCTGAGACCAGCTTGCCTCCGTCGGGTCTTCCGCGGCCCACCCGGGCGGCATGAGGACCCCGAACTGGAAGCGCACCTGATTCTTCTGGGCAGCCTGGTGATACGGGTAGAGCAGATAGCCCTCGTACAGGACCGCATCGGCGACCTGCCGGGCATGCTCGAGGTGGCTCCGCATCACGGCGCCCCTCCGGCGCGGTCTGCCGCCTCCGCCAGCAGGGCCAGTATGGTCGCCTCCCACGTCGGCAGGCTCCTGGCCAGCTTGAACCGGAGCAGCTCGTCGAATGTCGCCGTGCTCAGCCGCAGCCACGCGCTGTTCGGGAAGTGGGCGTCGATCGCCTCGCGCCAGATGCTGACTGGCAGCCGGTAGGCCGCCTCCTTGCTCCATGGCACCTGCGTCACTGACAGCCGGCCGTCCGTAGTGCCGAAGACCGTGCCGCTGAACAGCAGCAGTAGTGGCACCTCACCGTCGTCCAGCCCGGCGAAGTACCGGGTGGCGCCGATCTCCATGTCGTAGGTCAGCGGTACCGGCAGCTCGACGTCAGTGCTGCCGGTAAAGCCCGGCACCATGACGGACACGATCGCGAACTGCAGCGGCCGGAGCGTGTCCGCCCAGCGCTCGCGGTCGCCGAACAGGTCGTGCAGTCGCTGGGCTTCCGCGTCGGTGTAGTGCCGACGGGCAGGCTCGACCCGGATCTGGCAGCGCAGCGCGATCGCCTCGACTCGCTGTCCGGAGGTCTCGCTGACCCGCACCGTGAGGAACATCGTCGGCGCCACCGCGTACTTGTCGGCGCGGGCGCCTGCGGCGTCGAACACCAGCTCAGGCATGCACGTCCCGCATCGGTCGAGCGCGCTGCCGCACTCCGGCCAGAAAGGCCGCGATGTGCTCGCGCGCTTCGCTGCCGCCGTCGAAGCCCCGCCAGGTGAGACGCATCCGGCCGGCCAGCTCGTAGCAGACATCGACGGGCACGACATAGCACTCGACCCGGTCGTCGCCCCGGCTGATCAGCGTCGCCTCGACATCATCCGCCGCGACGGCGAGCAGGGGGTAGTCGGCCTCGAGCTGTGCCCAGCGCCCCAGGTCGAGCTCGCACTCGGTGGCGCCTCCGGGACTCGGGTAGAAGCCGGTGATCCGGCCATCGCGCGACGCGCGCAGGAAAAAGGCCAGGCCCACCGGAATCTGCAGCTGGTCGAGAGCGGATGCCGGCATTACCCGGTCCGGGTCAGAGACGTACCGGTCCGGCACCGCGACATAGCGGCGGCGTCCTGCGTTCGGGTGCGTGAAGAGCAGGTAGCAGGCGCGGCAGGCGCACAGCAGCGACGCGGCCTCGAGGTCGGCGATGTGCCCGTGCTCGGCGGCCACCTCGGTGGCGCACAGCTCACACCGCTCCGGAGCCGGCGCGGGGGCCACCACGGGCGGGGCAACGGCAGCCTGCCCGACGAACCGGCGCAGGCCGGCCGGGCCGGTCACGGCACCGCCTCCGGAACCGCGACCCGCACCCCATTGCTGTCAGCCAGCAGCGGCAGCGGAAGCAGATGCTCCGTGGTGCCACCAACACCCTGGCCTGCCCGCCTCACGTCGTACCGGGCACTGCAGCTCGCGCACGTCAGTTCTTCACGGTTCAGCGCCGCGTCAGCGAGCGACGCGCCGCACAGCCCGCACGCGTCCTGGTAGGCGTAGAGCGTGCCGCGGACCGCGCAGATGATGACGGGGATCCCTGCTGCTGAGGTGCTGACCGGCCGGGAGCTCGGCGGCCCGACATCCGGCAGCGTCGCCCAGGTAACCCCGTTCCCTCCGTACGGTGACTGGTCCGGACGCCGGCCGATCTGCAGCAGCGCCGGCTCGGGCGGCGCCGTCATTCCCTCGACGAGGACGTCGCTGACCTCCGGCGCCGCATCGCGGACCGCGCCGGTGATGGCCAGCTCGACGGTTGCCGTCGACGACGGGCAGCCATGACAGCTGCCCTCCAACCGAAGCCGCGCGACGCCGTCGCTGATGCCGAGGTACTCGACGCCACCGGCGTGCGAGCCGAGGTAGGGCCGCACGCGGTCGAGGGCTCGCTGGATCCTCGCGTCCGCATCGAGCGGGTGCAGGTCGTGCAGCAGCAGCAAGCCCTCCACCAGCGGGTCGTCGGCGAGTTCGGCCAGGATGGCGGCACCGTCGTCGCCGTGCCCGGCAAGCACGGACACGATCTGCGTCAGGCCGTCCCCGTACAGGCCGACCAGGAGCCGGACGAGTTCCTCCGCCGCCGGACCGGCGGAGCCGAACTCGCCCGACGTCAGGGCCGACAGCAGCTCCTCGACCCGGGAACTCACCCGCTGCACGCTGGTCATGCCGCAGCGTCCGGGTCAGGTCGCAAGGACCGCGGCGGTGGGCGAATGCACCTTCTGCAGCTCCCTGCCGTTGCCGAGGTACATGTGCACGCCACAGGGCAGGCATGGGTCGAAACTGCGCACCGCCCGCATGATGTCGATGCCCTTGAAGGTCTCCGGCGGGTTCTCCTCGAAGATCGGCGTGTTCTGGACGGCGTCCTCGTACGGTCCGGGGGTGCCGTAGCTGTCGCGCACGCTGGCGTTCCACGGCGTCGGCGGGTACGGGTGATAGTTCGCGATCTTGCCGCCGCGGATCACCATGTGGTGCGACAGCACGCCGCGCACAGCCTCGGTGAATCCGCAGCTGTTCGCCTCGTCCGGCACGGTGAACGACTCCCACGTGCTGGTGTGGCCCGCCCGCAGCTCGGCAAGTGCCTGCTCGGTGAAGTACAGCGCGCACGCCGCGGCGTAGGCCTGGAAGTAAGTACGCGCCCGGTCACGCTCGATCGCGTTCGACAGCGGTGCGCCGGCGGCGTCCCGCGGGATTTTCCACTCGAACGTGACCTCGGGCTTGCTCACGGTCCGGGGCAGGTTGATCTGCACGCTGCTGCCGGTCGACTTGACGTAGCCGAAGTCGACCAGGCCCCCGAGCGCAGTCGCCCACAGGCGAGCGATCGGGCCGCCGCCGGTGTCGGCAGCCAGGTAGTTCTCGCCGTCGAACCAGCGCGGGGACATGACCCAGCTGTACTTGTCGTCAAAGTCGCGCTTGGCCGGCCGCGGGATGGTGTGCTGGTTCCACGGGTGGCGGCGGTCCACCGGGTTGCCGAGCGGGTCGCGCGTCACGAACATGTCCTGGTCGGACCAGTCCTCGTAGTAGGAGCTGCCGAGCAGGATGCGGATGCCCAGGTTGATCTCAACCAGGTCGTTGGTAAGAAGCTGCCCGTCCCGGATCACGCCCGGGCTGACAAACATCTTGCGGCCCCAGTCGCTCATGTGGTCGTAGCGGAAGTCACAGTGCTCGGGGTCGTTGAGGCTGCCCCAGCAAACCAGGTCGGCGCGCCGGCGGCCGACTTCCTCGTACCCGGGCAGCGCCGTGTAGAAGAAGTCGAACAGGTCGTCGTGCATCGGCACGACGCGCTTCATGAACTCCACGTAGCGCATGAGCCGGGTGAGGTAGTCGGTGAACAGCTGCACGGTCGGGGTCGTGCCGACGCCGCCCGGGTACAGCGTGGAGGGGTGCACGTGCCGGCCCTCCATCAGGCAGAACATCTCCCTCGTGGACCGGGAGACCTGTAGTGCCTCGCGGTAGAACTCGCCTTCGAGCGGGTTCAGCGAGCGCATGATGTCGCCGATGTACTTGTAACCGTGGTCGGCGGCGTGCGGCGACTCGGTCCGGTTCGCCAGCTCGAGCACGCCGGGGTTGGTCTCGCGGACCATCCGCTCGCAGAAGTCCACGCCGACCAGGTTCTCCTGGAAGATGTTGTGGTCGAACATGTACTCGGCGGCCTCACCGAGGTTGATGATCCACTCGCCGAGGTGCGGCGGCCGCACGCCGTAGGCCATGTTCTGGTTGTAGACCGAGCAGGTGGCGTGGTTGTCGCCGCAGATACCGCAGATGCGGCTGGTGATGAAGTGCGCGTCCCTGGGGTCCTTGCCCTTCATGAAGATGCTGTAGCCGCGGAAAATCGAGGACGTGCTGTAGCACTCCGCGACCTTCTTCTGGTTGAAGTCAATCTTGGTGTAGATCCCGAGGCTGCCGACGATCCTGGTGATCGGGTCCCACGCCATCTCCACGAGGCCGGTGTCCGCCTGAGTCGCTGTCATCGTTGTCTCGCTTCCTCGTCTCACCAGGTCCGCTGGTAACCGGTCAGCAGCTGATCGCCCTTCTTGCGCCACTTAGGCTCTTCGTCGGCTGTCCGCTGGGTGAAGCCCCGCAGGGTGCGGATGACCGTGCCGTACAGGGTGCTCGCGGTCGTCGAGACCCGGGCGCCGGGCGGCTCGTCCATGAAGGGCATGAACTTGTCCGGGAAGCCGGGCATGGTGCACGCGATGCAGATGCCGCCGACGTTCGGGCAGCCGCCGACGCCGTTGATCCAGCCCCGCTTGGGCACGTTGCACTTGACCACGGGTCCCCAGCAGCCGAGTTTCACAAGGCACTTCGGCGAGCCGTACTCGTTGGCGAAGTCGCCCTGCTCGTAGTACCCGGCCCGGTCGCAGCCCTCGTGCACGGTGGCGCCGAACAGCCAGGTGGGCCGCAGCGCCTCGTCCAGCGGGATCATCGGAGCGGACCCGGCGAGCTGATACAGCAGGTACAGAATCGTCTCGGACAGGTTGTCGGGGTGGATCGGGCAGCCCGGCACGCACACGATCGGCAGGCCCGCCTTGGACTGCCAGTCCCAGCCCAGGTAGTCGGGCACGCCCATTGC
>Ga0123355_10014449_pt1 | contig 12352 bp, 8 predicted proteins | sample TergutEmb28metaG_3_FD_89872 | JGI IMG/M metagenome (GOLD analysis project Ga0123355, IMG submission 89872) | Embiratermes neotenicus P1 segment gut microbial communities from Petit-Saut dam, French Guiana - Emb289 P1 | ecosystem: Host-associated > Arthropoda: Insects > Digestive system > Gut ...
AAAAAAAAAACAACAGCCCCCCCCCCCCCCCCCCCGATGTTACAACCAGAGTTAACTGTTAACAGGACACATTAAACCTACGAGGTACGTTGCTATTTCAGAGTATGTCACAGGTGCAAAGTTTAAATAATTGGGAAATAACGTTAACAAAAACTAGGCTATAATGACGTGCTTTAGAGCAGAATAAAATCAGAAAATACACACCAACGTTCAGTATAGAATAGTTTCCTTTATTTATTTGATTTCTAAAAATATAAAGATAAAAATACAAAACTGTACATCGATTTTCAGTATCTTTGTAATAAAAATGGACGTGTACTCGCTCCTTGACGGCAGGTAAAGTGGAAAATGCCCTTTGTATGCGTCATAAAAAAAATTAAAATTATTAGTGTTATCACTGGATTATGAATTTCGTCTATTAAGTACAGTAGTCGTAGAGACGGGACTGCAATAAATACTAAGATGACTGCAGGAGCGACTGTTCAAATAGTTCCAATTATTTGTCCTTCTAGAATAAATCGTCTGGTTTGTTTACTTTGAATAATTCTTATTATTGTGTAAAATACTGTTGTGATGACTAATAATATAATTATAAGTGCATGGTCGTGAAAGAAGATCAACTGTTCTATGACGGGTGATGCTCTGTCTTGTAGTATTCAACTGTTCTATGACGGGTGATGCTCTGTCTTGTAGTGTTCAAATAACAAAAAAATCCCCCGATTTCTAAATTTATAATATTTATCTAATGCATTACCGTCAATAACAGTGCCGGTACGCAGTACCTTTGCGAACCGTCACGGTAAACGCTGTTTATTTTAATTCCTTCGTCCCTTCTATCCGAATTGAAATCATCCCGTGTCCTTTTTCATCCAGTCATGTAGGTTATATCCAGCCCAGTCTAATTCTCATTTCTGCAGCTTATACGTTTCAATTGCCTGTCGCCCCAAGCGTGTGTAAGTATGTGTGTGTGTGTGTGTATATATATATATATTGAATTCAGCACTTAGCTTACACGGTTAAATAACACTGTTAGGTAACATGGTTAAATAACATTGTTAGGTAACATGGTTAAATAACATATTTATCACTATGTTATTTAACCATGTTACCTAAATGCTAATGGAGGCGAAATTTTCCCCACCCGTCCAGACCGGCCCTGGGGCCCACCCAGCCCCCTGTACAATTGGTACCGGGTCTTCTCCGGGGGTAAAGCGGCCGGGGCGTGGCGTTGACCACCCACCCCATCCGGCGCCGAGGTTAAAGAAAGAATAGAGCTATACCTCTACTCCCCCTTTGGGTCTTCGTGGCCTGTTCTAGGGTGAACTTTACCTTTACCTTAACCTAAATGCTAAATTCAATTTTCACAAAAAAAAATTGATTTTTAAATAAAATTGGAATCGCTCCCCAATAATTTCTCTGAGTTTCGGAACGTAGGGTCGATTAATTCGGGGATTCTGTTGATCGCCAGTTCGATGACCGAGGGTGCACTCTACTCTTAGCCCACATTTCGTACAAGCCAATCAAAGAAAGTTACAACTAAAACCTGTTCCTGTTGTACAAATTGGAAATTTTCTATTCTCTGAAGGTAAGTTCGCTAGTTTTTAAGACGATCAGATATACAGAGCTGCATTATCTGCCTTAATTGGCGATTGGCGTAATAACCGACCTTGTCAAAATCGCAAGCGCCAGTCCGCTTAACCTAGCACCTCAGCTACCTTCAGTCGATTACCGGTAAACGGCGGTATTTTCAACGAATAATAAGTTCTGTGTGGTGTTCCTTTGAAAATTATTGCTATAGCCATTGTTATAAGAAACAACGGAACCAACCGCTTCAAACCGTTAATAATTTAGTTTAGTTACAGCACTTCAGCAGCTGATGCCTGGCTACACCGATTTCATTACGGACCAGAGACGCCTATCAACACCCTTTCAAATTCCGAAACGCCACATCCGAAGCCACTCGCCCCAGCTGCGTACCTCCGCTCCCCATTCTTCCACTATCAGATTTAATGTCACATACAGATGCAGTACATTTAAGTTTCCAGGGCGATTAAGTCATTACATTTTAATATATATTTCTAGTTTATGATACAATCTAGTCTGGTGCCTACTTAGGCCTATCAGACTACATGCTGACCAAATCCAGACGACCACAATAAAAATTTACTGCTACCAAAGTACTCTGACTAGGAAACTGGTCTTATTTGTCTTAAACATGGGAAAAATGACGTGACGAACCCTATGACATATCAGTACCATCTATAATCCGCGTATGCAAAAATCTGACGCACGATGAAAAATTTCTAATAGTATCGATATTCTTCAGTCTGAGTCTTTGTGAAGTCACTACGATACGAACAAAATCAAATTCGCCAGATAACGTCTAGTGTAGACTCACAATAACAAAATACATCAACATTCAATCGGCAGTTTCGAAAATGAAATAAACGGACAAACTCCCCTCCATTGTGCATTCATCCTACAGACGTGGACACAACGCGCAAAACAGGTTTGAATTCCAACTTCGATAAATATAATTTGTTTTCGTAAGGTCAGCAGCATTAATTCGGGTTTTCCAGCGTGAGACCGGAGGTTCTCATTGCGATTTCTATAAAAGTTACAGTCTTCCGGGATGCGAAGACGTGTAGTATGATACATATCAACGCTTCGGTCTTTAATCCCGAAGATGTATGCAGCACGTTCCCTCGAAACGGTGGAATGCACCTACAGTAGCACACGGCGGCATATTACCCAAAAAATAAATGTTTTATTTGTTGTATTAGTACCGTCAATACACAATTAGTACAACTGGATTATATCTGGCGACATGTTTCGGCCGTTAAGCGGCCATCCTTAGGCCAATAAAGAATAGTATTACTACTATACTACTACTACTACTATACTATTCTACTATTACTACTATATTACTACTACTACTATACTATTCTACTATTACTACTATACTATTCTTTGTTGGCCTAAGGATGGCCGTTTAACGGCCGAAACATGTCGCCAGATATAATCCAGTTGTACTAATACATCTGGTCTTTGCATACGTTATGTATTGACGGTACTAATACAATAAATAGCTGACGATACGCAACGGGATAGCATCCTTCAAAAAAATAAATATTTTAACATATTTTTAAAATATTTACGTCAGCCTCGCGTTTAAACGACCTCAAATCGCTATCTTACCTTGGCTTTGTAATGGTGATTGAAAATTTTAGATAAAATCCCTTACAAAAGAGTAAAAAAAACGGCCTGAACACCTGACCTCTGACTTCAATATCAACTGTCTTGCTGTTTGCAGTACATTAGAAAAAAGCAACAAATGCATAATTTTTTTCTTCCTCTCATTTTTCTGTTTGGCAATACGTCATATAAATACCGCTAAATCAGGCTCTTGTCAAAATTTCGCTGCTCGTGTATATCAGTAGACTAGCAGCATAACACAAGCACAGAATAGCTCTGTTACAAAATATAAAACAAGGAATGTCCTTGCAACCAGTTTCCCATCAAAATATTCGAATAAAACTAAAAAAAAAAGGCACATTTTTGCCTAGCTTGATTAAAAGTGTGGTTCAAAAAACGGTGCCCTGTCCTACTGTCAATCTCATAGTTAAAACACACCGGTGACTACACAGCACCAGCCAGCCAGTCACGTTTGTGTCATCTGATTAAAAGTCATTTCCCCGTATTCAGGGGAAACCACAGCAACGGCTCTTTAAACTTGACTACAGCTCGCAACCCCCTCGGTTCTCACAACATGCTCTCGAACCCACACTACTAACCATTAAAGTAAGTCATTTTAAGAATAAAAGAGCAATACCTATAAAATGAGAGTTGCAATTCAACATTCATAGATTTTCAGAGTATAATTAAGTAAAATTTGTCACGTCTAGCACTTTCATGGGGTACGTGCACCTCAGAGCGATGCACGTGCACCACTGAGCGATGGTCCAAAATATCATCAGACTATAACCTTAATTTCAATTATTACAACTAACAGCAAACTGTCCATGAGACTCTTTACTTAGGGTAAGATAACTAACCGATTGAGGCCGTGATAAATGGGTCCATCACCATGACATGGCGCGTCCTCAAGTTGCAGATGGAAGAAAGGCCTCCAATATGGAGGGTACCTGCAAATACATTGAATAAGCAATCGCGGACAGCCAACAAAGGGTGGACTTCCACCTTGGGGGTTCGGCGAGGTGCTAACAACTCTTCACCGTAAAACCTGGCCTCGCGATGGACTCATCCTTTGGTACACAGAATGTGAGGAATCTTTATAGGTCAGGTCACTTACAACAGTATCCAGGAAATTATCAAGATATAAATTAGTCTTAGTGGGAGTATAGGAAGTTAGGTGGGACAGAGCAGGGGATTATACCTTTTTCTCTGGAAAAGGAAACGAAAATCATCAACTGGGAACCCACAGAATAGTAACAGCTGTTAAGAGAGTAAACTTTATTAGTCATAGGGCGTCACACATAGACGCTAGTGGAATATCACGGTTTTGAATGTGCATGCACCAAGTGAGGAGAAACGTGATGATTCAAAAGACAGTTTTTATGGGGAATTAGAGCAGGTTTTCTATCGCTTTTCTAAGTACCATATAAAATTCTTTTAGGAGACATTAATGCAAAATTGGAGAGAGAGGATATATTCAAACCGACAATTGGGAATGAGAGTCTGCATCAGGACAGTAAAGATAATGGCGTAAGAATAGTGACTTTTGCCACATCAAAAAATCCAGTTGTTAAGAACACAATGTTCCCACACCCAAACATTCATAAACACATCTGGTTCTCTCCTGTTGGGGAGACTCACAACCAGATTGATCACATATTAATAGATACGATATGGCATTCGAGTATACTCGATGTACCATCTTTCAGGGGAGCTTACAGTGATAATGATCACTATCTGGTGATTGCAAAAGTTACGTAAAGCCTGGGAGCAGGAAAAACAAACAGCACAGAAGTTTGATGTGGAAGTATTTAATCTCAGTAACCTATGTAAGCTGAAGGTTACGAAACAGTATCAGATTAAAACCTCAAACAGGTTTGCAGCTTTAGAGAACTTAAATGATTACGAGGACATAATAGGGCTAGTGAATACATTACAGAGAATATTAAAACCTCAGCAAAAGACAGTATAGGTCTGTATGATTTGAGGCAACATTAACCATGGTGTAAGGAAGAATGTTCACGTTTCTGAGACCAAGGGAAGCGGGCTAAAATGCAGTGATTACAGGATTCAAACCAAAGCAATGTAGATAATCTAAACAAGGTAAGACGTGAGGCTAGTAGACATTTCAGGAACAAAAATAAGGACTATGTGAAAGCTAAATTTGTTGAGCTAGAAACTCACAGTCATATAAAAAAATATCAGAGACTCTTACAGGGACATCAATGACTTTAAGAAGTGTTACCAACCTAGAACGAATATAGTAAAGCATGAGAAAGGTGATTTGGTTACAGGCTTCCACAGTGTGTTGGCAGGATGAAGAAAACATTTCTCTCAGCTATTGAATGTACATGGCGTTAATGGTGGTAGGCAGACAGAAATACATACAGCACAGCCACTAGTGTCTGAGCCGAGTGTCTGCGAGATTGAAATAGCTGTTGAAAAGCTAAAAGAATCAAATCACCAGGTATTGATCCAATCCCAGCAGAAGAGCAGGGGATAGAACAATTCACTTAGAAAGCCATAAATATATTAATTCTATTTGGAATAAGGAGGAATTTCCCGAGAAGTGGAGGGAGTCGATCGTTGTACCTCCCTATAAGAAGGGTGATAAAACAGACTGTAGTAATTATAGGGGCAAATCACTTTGTCAACTACGTACAAAATTTTATACAAAATCCTGCTGTCAAGGTTAAATCCACATGCAGAGGAAATTCTTCAGGATCATCAGTGTGGATTTCGGCGCAATAGGTCAACTATTGATCGTATATTCTGCATTCGTCACATAGTTGAGAAAAAATGAAAATACAATTAAGCAGTGCATCAGCTATTTATAAACCCCAAGAAAGCGCATGATTCAGTTAGGAGGGAGGTCTTGTATTATTCTCAATGAGTCTGGTATCCCCATGAAACTGGTAAGGCTAATAAAAATGTGTTTGAATGGAACTTAGAGCAGAGTCCGTGTAGGCAGACATTTGTCTGACATGTTTCCTATTAAGCACGGTTGGAAACAAGGAGATGATTTATCGCCATTGCAGTTCAACTTTCCGTTAGAGTATGCCATTTGGAGGGTTCAGATATATCAGGATGGCTTGAAAGTAAATGGTACGCATCGGATTTTGGTTTATGCTGATGATGTTAATATATTGCGCGGGAGCGAACGTACTACAAAGAAAAACACAGCAGCTTGAGTGGTTGCTGGTAAGGAGACTGGACAACAAGTAAATGCTGATAAAGCTAAGTATGTGGTCATGTCTCGAGATCAGAATGCCGGACGAAGTCATAATATAAGAACTGAAAATAGTTCCTTTGAAAGGGTGGAACAGTTAAAATATTTGGGAACAAACTTAAAATCCTATTCAGGAAGAAATTAAGGGCAGACTGAAGTCAGGAAATGCTTGCTATCATATGGCGCAGAATTGTCTTCAGTTTGCTATCCAAAAGTATCAAGATTAAGAAATACAAAACTATAATTTTGCCGGTTGTTTTGTATGGGTGTGAAACTTGGTCGCTCATATTGAGGGAGGAACGTAGGCTGAGGGTGTTTGAGAATAGGGTGCTGAGGAGAAATATTTGGGCCTAAGAGGGACGAGATAACAGGGGAATGGAGAAAACTATATAATGTGGAGCTTAATGATCTGTACTCCTCACCAAATATTATTCGAGCGATCAAATCGAGGAGATGGGTTGGCATGTAGCAGGTATGGGGGAGAGGAGAGGGGACCCAGACGTAGATGGGAGGATAACATTAAGATGGATCTTCAGGAACTCGAATGGGGGCATGGAGTGGATTGATCGGGCTCAGGATAGGGACAGGTGGCGGGCCCTTGTAAACGTGGTAATGAACATTCGGGTTCAACAAAATGCGGTCAATTTCTTGACTACCTGAGAACCGGTTAGCTTTCCAAGAACGACTCTGCTCCATGGAGTAAGTATGTAAGTAACTGTAGTTTGGGCACTAGTTGGGGATCAAACTGTCCAGAGAGTTGATTTTTCAAGTTCACGACAGATGCAGTTTTGGTACCATTTGTTTCCGACTAAGGCTTCGGCTGGCAGCGGTAGCTGTCGAGGGTCTCCACTGTGTTGGATATGGCAGCGCGTGCTGCAGTTTTCTGACTTTCAAAGGAAAATTAAGGCACATAACTTTTAAAACCTGTAATTACTGACTGAGCGAACATACAGTGTTAAGATTCACTCAAAAGGAAAATATATAACCCTGCTGTGCCAAGGGAAAAAAATTTACTATTCAAATGAAGCATTCAGGCACACATGCAGGTGACCTGTTCACAGTCATGTTCCGCCACCATTTAGCACGTAATGCAGTCTGGATACGAGCGGATTTCAAATTGAGTTTCGAGTTCAACTTGCATTATACATTATTACCGAGGTTTTTACATAACAGAAAATTGTCATTAAATGTGAGAAGATATTCCGCTGTGGTCTTTATGGTTTATTTTGCCACACAGCTTGTTTCACGTACTTTCTCGTAGACAAATCACAATAATGGCATGCATTATAAACGCGTATAAAATAATGAGTTCGGTATTTAAATGTAGTTATTCAGTGCATAAAAGTCACACTTAAGGTAAAATTTCTCACTTCAAGATTTGCGTATCATACGAAAACTTCATGGACAGGCATAAAGAACTTTTTTTTCTGAATTTTTCTTCATTAATTTATCAACTGTAGATGGACAGAAATTATACGGCAAGAATTGGCGACAACCGTAAGCCTTGTGTAGGATAGAGGGATTTCTGTACGAGTGGTGCAGAAGACGTGTGGAGTAGCATTCAACACGATTCGAAGGCGAGTGAATGGCTATGTTGATATAGATTGCAAGAGACGAGGTCCGTAACTTTTCCTGGGGACATAAAGCAGAAATAAATTTAAAAGCATTCATAGACTTGGAAAAAATAAGGCACGGTTTGAGTCGCAAAGAGATACTACAATTGGCTGGCGTGACAGATTGTAAATGAGTGACAAAACAGTTCAAAAATGCTTCCCTATCGAAACGATGGTATAGAAGTTTCACAATCCGGCAGCCGGAAAATCGGTCCGCCGCCCGAAGCACTATGGGTGGGGAACTTTGACAAACTAAGCAGTTTAAACAATGAAATTAAAATTATTGGTAGTTATATATATACGGTATATATATATATATATATATATATATATATAACGTTGACGAAACTGGGCTTGCTATGGTCAACAAAAGTAGCACAATTACTGCCCCAAAAGGATGCAAAATGGTGATAATGAAAAAGGGATAAACGAGCGAAAACATAGCATTTGTCGTTAGGTGTAATGCAGTCATCTTGTATCGGTTTCTCAGTACATGTATAGTGAAAATATTTCCGCAAGGGCCTGATCCGCAATTAGTTCCTGTCACTAGACGAAGATCATCTCGATTATTTTCGTCATGTGACCCTATAAACTCGAGCGCCACACAGTGTCACTACTCTGAAGTTTTAAACTGCTTGTACACAATAGGAAAATATCTTTTTTCTGCTGATCCACAACTGGTACGCGGGGTCTAACGGAGGATCATGTGCTACATTTCATTTATATAGAAAAACTATATCATCTTGAATCTGAGAATATGTGACCACACAAACAAGGGCAGAGATTAAAATATCTATCCAAGATAAAATTGGCGCTTCCTTCCAACATGATTCGTGCTTCTTAATTTACCCTTCAATATATCCAAAACTAGTTCCCTTACCCTATGTAGGTGAGTTCAGCATAGGCCAAATCGTTCCCGTCTGGACATACTCCCTACACAGTTGCCGAACCGTTCTACTAGAAGCGACAGCTCTTTGTGACACCTGTCGTGACTTCGACGGCTGTAAGCTGAAGATAGAGTCAGTGCTGTATGCTTTCTCAGTCGTTCGATACACACATAAGAGAAAAGACAAAACCACAGGAACAATGCCATATAGAACGTGACGTTTGGCACTTAATGTGCTACTGTACCACAGACATCGTTGATTTGATGATCCCTGTAAAAGCAACACTTACTCATCATTGTCGACATTATTTCACAATTTCAAATAAGCTAACAAAGAAGCAACGTAAAATAATTTATCACATACACGAAAATGAGAAGTGAGGTTCTGTTTCACGAGTAGCAAGGTGGTAACATCTTCACCCTGCTCCTAAATGTTACGACCTTAGAAAGCCAACAGTGTTCCACCTTAAAGCGGCTCCTGGACTACGAACTATGTTGTTTGTAGACCTAGTATGTTATTACTGTGCCCCTGTTAACCAAACACTACATTTCATACTTGTCATTTCCGGCGGATCATTTTACTCGCTGCAATCCTATGACCTAAGGATAGCCCAGCTATAACCCGTAACCTAGAAGCCCTTCGAAGTATCGAGTCGCCACGGCCTACACAGAGAAGGTTCTTTTTCTATAGTGAAGATGAAACATCTAATCAAGCTTTCGAAGAAGGATGGGGACGTGCCGTCAACAGGTCACTTCCACCTATGAACGTACTATCAAAGTTTGAATGACTGAGTCATCGTTTACTCCAAGACGTTTTGCCAGTTGCTTCTATTACACAGGGAAGAACGATATGTTCATTACGTCTAATGATTTGGAAAGGATGTAGTTGGAAGCGAACGTGGCTTGCATTGAGGTAATCCCCATGCTTGTGAAATGGAACGATGGAAAACGGCGCAAAACCCGCAAAACCTGTCAGCATAGCCGGTCTCAGGACTGAGATTTGAAACAGGGACTAAAGGAAGCGCTATGTTCATTCTCGAAAGAATGCGTGGAATTTTTCAATCACGACATGGAAATGATTCAGGACAGAATTCGTTATACTATATTTGGAAATGTATCACCTTTCGTCATCCAGAAGGTCTGCACACTATCACTTGTTAGTACACTAGTCAGGCCTGCTGTAGGTACGGATTCCGTTAGACTACGATTAATACAAGCCCAACATGTTTATCAAAATCTGGATTCCGGTTCATATTAGGTACTTGTACAACGCATATCGTACAAACCCATTCTTGTTTACAATGGACGCTCTTACAACTTCAAAAATTCGCAATTACGAACTGAATTTCCTTTTACTTTGTTCAATAATTTAAAATTTGTCAAGCGCACAAAATCTAACTTTCTTTTCGATTTACAATATTCAATTTACCGCGTCTTGGACTCTGCGGCCTAGGGCGCCCGTACCATTCGCATCGCCATCCCTACGCCCCTCCCCACTGCTACCCTCCTGCCAAGAGGTCAGATAGACGACGCCGCCACCACCTTTAAATACCGTGGATTTGATTATATGCTGCCTGCTCTCGGATAACCACGTCTCAGCAGGGCAGTGATAGATGAGTATAGAGAAGGACGGAATGTGAATAGCATGGAAAAGCGAAGAAGCTTGCGGAATAAATCCGCACCAGCATACCACTTCACGTATCATGAATCTCACATCAAGTCAGGCCAGGTGGTACCCGTGCAGCGTGGTGAAAAGATGACGTCCAAAATGACTATTACACGAGTCAATACCAACCTACATAACCAATTACGAAATGAAAATCGGCCAATACGCATGTATGTTTTAATTTTAAAAATAAATTAGTGCTATTATGCATGCGGCGTCTGGGTTTTATTCCTTCACATCCCGATTTAATTCCAAACCATATCTTGCAACTTCCTGTTTCTCCACGAACATAACGCCACCAAAAAAAAAAAAAAGCATTCTCAAAAACTGCTCAGAATCACAGTGTACAGTACTATGACTTAGAGGCTAACAAAATACAGTTGAATGCGTTACAGGCTTACTAAACGTAACAACAAGGAAAAGACAGACATATGCGAGATTTGAAGTTCTTACAGTTGTGTTGATGAAGATCCACGTCTACTGGAATGTTACGACATGGCGTGACAACCCAGACAACATGGATCTTCAACAGCCACGTGGCTGATGCACTACGAACATTCTTCGACGTCTTGTTGTGGGTTTTCCCTCAGCTCTTCGTGTCGTTCCTTCCAGGTATGATGTTGAACGCACCCACAGTGTAGCCCACCTCCTGTAGTGCAAACCAGTATCACAGACAAATACTATTTATTACTCGAAGAACTGGCATTGGTATTTCGCAAACGATACTAACTCAAAAATCTTACTTTTTCAACAACTTTTACTTCTTGTAATTCATGTTCTTTTGCCGTTTCCGGCAGTTTTAACAGTTTTCAATTTACTACTTTCCTCTTGTGCAATTTTTCTGCCCGTTTTAAATTCTATTACCTGGTATGCTTTACTTCAAAACGTTCTACTTCATTTTTTGCCACGCTCATCTTACAAAACTTTCCTTTCGAATTTTTTTTTTACACTTCTCGCACTTTTTCATAGTTTCTCGAAGTTTCCGAACTTTTCCGATACCTGTTACTGTTCGTATCCTTTTGCTTTTCACAGTTCTTGACAGTTTTAACTTTCCTGCATCCATTAAATTTTCACTATCTTTACAGCCACAACTTTAAACCTTTACATGGACACACGTAGGTTCAGTCCGTGCAGCACTGCCCCTCTTCAGAAGTTAAAAATCCCTCAACTCAGTGAAGAAATTCCCAACCTTTTATGAAGCTCGGAGATTCACGGTCGTGTCTGCAAGACCGCGCCACTGGTCTCTGCCATTCGTGTCCTTTAAGACAGTTAAATGCTGTGATTTTCGTACCTTATATCCTTTTTAATTTTTCGTGCCCTGCTGTCGAATTCTTACGCGCCATCCCGGTCTTCTCGGCGTTTTTAAGCTACTTTTAATATCATTTAATTTTATCAAAATTCTTCACTTTCTTTCCCCCTCTCTACTCTCCCCACTTCTCACTCTTTTATATTCGCCAAAAATTTACATTTTCCCTTTCAACATTTCACTTTAATTACAATTTGAAAGGAAATGTATTACAATTATGTTAAAATTGCCCTTTACTATTTTTTTTATGCTATACTAATTGTACCAGGAGGAGATGCAATTGACTATTCAAAAAATATCGCCATCAAAGTTGCAAGTTTCTATTTCTAATGAAGATATTAAATCACTTAAAATCTCGAGGGATAGCTTAACACGCAATTCTCCGGAGGCACAAAATTTAATTGGTGATATTATGATGGCCGCTAGGGCCAATTGTGAATTTGAGCCACAAGGCGAG
>Ga0123355_10014450_pt1 | contig 12351 bp, 20 predicted proteins | sample TergutEmb28metaG_3_FD_89872 | JGI IMG/M metagenome (GOLD analysis project Ga0123355, IMG submission 89872) | Embiratermes neotenicus P1 segment gut microbial communities from Petit-Saut dam, French Guiana - Emb289 P1 | ecosystem: Host-associated > Arthropoda: Insects > Digestive system > Gut ...
GGCTCGGAGTAGGCGAGCATGTAATTCCAGCCGGAATCTATCATTGTCACGACAGCCTCAATACGCTTCGCGGTGAAATATCCTTCGCGCCCAATCGGCGGGCAAGTTTGGTGAGGTCGTAGTCGGTATCCCCCGCCATCTTCCAGAACGTGCATTTTCGAGAGCGTGCCCATTCGATAGAGGAACGAAGGCATTTTAGACCCTCCCACATGGCCTCGTCGTCGCAGCAAAGCAAAATTACGTTCGCCTCGAACTCCGTCGGTATCCATGGCACGCACGAGAGCAGCGTGACGGCGAAGGCGTTGTCTGTTCTGATGGCGTGGAAGACCAGTGGGCTTTTTAAGACCACGTTGCGATACCAGGCTTCGGTGCTTTGGGCGTCGAAGCGGTTGTCGTACCGCTTCTTGCACAAGTACCACAGCCAGGAGAGGTCGTCCTCGGTGAGCAGGCGCGGCGGGTCGTTTACCAGCGAGGGAAGTACAGGGGAAACGGCGCCTGGATCGAGGCCATTGCCACCATGTGTTCGATGTGGTTCACGAACGTCCACCACTTCAACTGGTCCTCGTCTGCGATGTCGGACTCAATGAGGATCTGTCCGGGCCGAATTCCCATGATAGTCGCCCCGTAGAATGCCGGCAATCCGGCAAACGCGTCGTTGTGCGCGGCTTGGTGCGTCATGTTCCACTTGTCGGCCGGGACCGGCAGCGGATCGGACGGCATCGGATCGAGCGGCTGGATCGGCAGCGGTGGGATGGCGTGGTCCGGCACGCCGTTTAACAGATAGCGATGCTCCATGGTGTGGTCGTGGGAGAAGGCCATGATCCCCCACTCGTCGGTCTGCACTTCAAGGAGCGCGGAGCGCGCCACCATCAGTATCCGCGATTGCGCCGTCGTACGCCGTCGGCGACGAATCGGACGGGCTTGTCGGTTTCGGGATACTTGACACCAATAGCATCAACCGGAGGTAATTCGCGGCGGTCCATGCCAAAATCGGACCGTCTGGACGCGGCAATATCCCTTGCGTCCCCACGAGGTCCGCAACCAGGTTCCGTCCCAAAACGTAACGGTCCGCATAGATCGCGATTAGATTGCAAATAACCATCGGGGGTAACGGACACACCCACCTTTTCCCGCTTGACGATGGGCCACTCGGACTGTCGTTTTTCATGCTGGGCCATTACGGGTCAACATCCTCGCGTCTGTGATGGACGATGGTGCGCGCGGCTTCCTGCACCGTGACTTTCTGGTGGTCGGTGTGGTGGTGGTGGATGTTGTGGTTGATGATGCGGGTGATCTCGTGGTCGATGGCCGGTGCCCCGTCACGCTCATGCACCACCGTCTTGTGGTCCACCGGGTAGAGGTCGATGTAGTGCGTCACCGTATGCTCGGAGCCCTCTGCGGGCGCCGGCCCGAGGTGTTCGGTCGTCTTTTCGACTTTTTGGTGATGAAGCACCCGTTCGATCTCGGTGATCTCGTGGGTCGGGTGAATACGGACCACGGTTTTCTCGTGGGTCACGTCCTCGACCGGCGTGTTGCGCAGGATGGTGGTAACGTGGGTCTGGTCAAACCCGGCGTTGGCTGCCGTTGTCCCGAGCAATGCGGCGAGGATTCCAAAAAAGACGTATCGCATCACCTTCTCCGTCGGCGGGCGGCGTGGGCTTTCATCAGGTTGCGCCGCCGCGCCGCGTTTTGATGCCTAGTGCCTTTTGATTTTCGGTAGAACCGGCCGACATACATGGCCCTGCCTGTGGTAGCCGTTCGGACATCGCGGAATCCGCAATAACGGCGGCGGCTTAGGGACGCCCCGGCCGACCGTGACCGGCTCCGGGTCTGGAAGGCGGCCGATATACAGGACCGTGCCCGAAGCCGGGCCGACCCATGCCGCCGAAGCCGGGACGACCGAAGCGGCGATGAAAGGGACGGCCAAAAAAGCGACCGCCGCGCAGAAAGTCTGCAAACGGGTAGCGTTCACCTTCTCCGACACAATAGGCTCCTTCGTGGACGAAGCCCGGCGGGCAATGCGCCGGAACGACGACTTGTGCGGACGCTACTGCGGGAAGCCCCAGAAGGGCAAGGGCGAGGGCGAGGGATTTGAGCATCATGATCTCCTATGCGCTGCGTCTGATTATAGGGGTCGCAGATGACGTGTAGTTGAACGGCACCCTACAGCGATTTAGCGCCTCGATCACGTCTGCAATGCTACGGCAGACGTAGACCGGCACGCCGGCAGCCTGCAGTTGCGCGCAGGTGACGCGCTGCACAGAACTTGGGACTGCACCAGTAACCTTCAACTCCATTCCCATTGCCCGGCCGCGATAGAAAACAAGGATGTCGGGCATACCAGCTTTCAGACCCGACTTCTTCAGACGGCTTGCGGTCTGGCCTTTGAGCTTTCCCCAGCCAGCGGGAAATGTGGTGTAGAAGGCCGGCGGGACGAGTATCCAATCCAGCAGCTCCGCGATGGTAACGTGAAGGTCGCTTTCGCTGGTTTTCAGCGGCGACGACTTCTTACGGGTCCGGTTCGCCCACCAACTCGCGGGCTTCTCCCGCGTCCCGGTCGCCCGTCCGGTGGACGCCATGCGAATCTTCCTTCTCCCGACCACGGGAGCCTGCGAACCGGGCCGCCGCGTCTGCCTCTACGAGCCATCAGCGCCGCCCGCCGCCGCGATAGCCGCCGCGAATGCCGGTCCGCATCGAGCGGAACATCCGCCCGAAGTCGTCACCGTCACGGTCGCGACGGCGTCCGAGAGCGAAGGCAAAGCCGGCTCGCTTGCGGTGACGCCCTCTGCGTCCTCTGGCCATGGGCTACCTCCGATGGCGACGTCTGCGAAAGTAGCCGCGACCGGCGCCGCGTCCGTTGGGGACGTCGGGTCTTGCTTCGACGCGGCTCCTGGGGTGAATGTTGGTGCCGCCGAACGGGCGACGGTTGGCTTTTCCGCCGGGGTCTACACGCCCGCCGTACATGCCGCCTGAGCGTGAGGCCATGGACTACCTCCGTCTGCGAGCGCGCATCCGCCTTGCACGGCGCGTCTGTTTAAGCCGTCTGCGTCTGGCCATCAAAGTCTCCTGCCTTTGCGGTACGCATTCAGCCGTGGCCGGAAGCTCGGCAACCGCCACGGCTTTATGCGAAGGTTACGACGGAGCGAACGGGTCACGTTTGACCCGAAACGCGGCGAGGCCATTACCTACGTCCGCGTCTGCGCCGCTTGAAGAACCTCATGCGGCCATGCCTGCGCCGGCCGATTCTTCCACGGCGTGCCATTTACCGTCTCCTGCGACCACGACCACGACGGTAGCGCCTGCGTCTGCGAGCCATGTAGTCCTCCTCTGCTTCTTCTGCCCTCAAGGGGCGCGGTGGGTTTATGCACCTGTTTCGGTGCGGTCCTCGGCGCCGATATGCAGACGCTCGATGGTGAAGTCAGGCGAGAGCGACTGCAGGTCGATGTAGGTCCAGATACCGGCGCCTCCTGTCGGTTGAGGCAAGATACCATACCTCTTTCCAGACGGCAGCTCAAACGAAATATCCTGGGTCCCGCCGACGGTGTTCACTCCCCCGGAGGTTTGCGTTCCGACGAAGGAGACTCCATAGCCCGGACCCGTCTGCGTGTTGGCCCCCGGACGGTCCCAGATGACGCTTTCGTCGTGGACCTCCATCCAAAACCGCCGAAAATTCTTTTCCACCAGGAAGTTCTGGCCCCGGATGGCTTTTGTTGAAAGCCTTTTAGGAAGCTGGTTATCGGGTCTGGCAAAGAGTTCATAGAGGTCGGTCCCGTCTGTGCCATACGGCGTGATGATCGAGTCCTGCTCGTAGTGTCCGATATGGGTCAGCTCCAAGTTTTGCGATGCCACCGACCAGAACTGCTTGCCCTTGACCGGATGAAACATCAAAAGCAGGTTTCGTGTCACCCCCCACGGGTCTGTAAAGCGGCCGTTAATCAGGACCACCCTAAACCCGAACATGGTGGCCGTACACAGCGTCGGCAGATACTGTGACGTGTCCAGAGTATTGAAAAGATTGTTGATTTTGTCGCCGACCGGCTCGGCGTTGGCACCGATCATCATGTAGATGCCGCCACGGTGCTGCTGCTGCGCGGTATCGGCGCCGGTAAACGGCACGCCGTTGAGCATGATCAGGTAGCGGCCGAAGCGACCGACGGGTCTGGGATAACCGTGGCCGACCTGTGGGTCGAGGTTGGCGTAGTTGAAATTGGTGACGTAGGGGGCTTCGACCGTGCCCGAACCAGACAGTGCAATGTTGGAGATCAGGTCAGTGCTACTGTCACCGAACACATATAAATAACCAGCAGAAGCCGCCAAATCCATGTAGCTGTAGGTAAGTTTGTTTCCGAAGTAGCCAAAACTTCCGCCGCCATTAACAGTGCTGAAATCAGCCCCATTGCTCGGAGCAGAAAACGAAATGACGTCTTTGCCCGCCACAAAGAGCCGCTCATTGTAGACCTCCATGGTGTAGATACCGGGCAACCCTTCCGGCATGGTATACGGCCCAGGCACGGGCGCGGGTCCACTTTCGGCGGCGTCTGTTAGCCAGTCCGGCGCCGGGTCGCCGGGAGAGGACAAAGTTGTTCCATCCCAGGCGTACAAGCCCTGTGGGGAGCCGAAAAGCACCCCACCGCGCTGACCTTCGACCGAACCGAAGAATCTTGGGCGCCATACTACGGCCGAAGCCCAATACTGCGGAGGGATCGGCTCCCAGATCGTACCGATACGCGTGACTTGGAGTGTATCAAGGTCCACCTGATCGACGTTTCCGTCCGAAAGAAACATCCAGCCAAGCCTTCCTCCATACTGCGGCCCAGGAGCTGCAAACTGGGGAGTCGGGTAGCCGATGAAGCCAAAGAATATCCGTAAAATCGTAGTGCCGGTGGGGGCGCGGTAGAGCGAGGGCCCGTGTCCCCAGCACGAACGCAGGTTGCCTTGTCCGATGGCAAAAAGGTTCTCGTTCCACCATTCCTCGGCGTCATCAATGGCTCCTCGCTTGTCCTGCTGGTTTAGGCCTTTCCAGTCCTGCAGAACGAGGTAATCCAGACGATTTGTCGATTGGACTGCCAATCATTCCTCGCGCAGTTGCATGCCGGGTCCGACGCCGTAGCGAAACGGCGGGTACTTGGGTGGTCCTTGATCGAACCAGCCGGCCATGTCCGCTTCGAGGTACTTGTGCATGTCTGAATAGCGTTTGTCGGCTTCTTGCTCGGAGCCGTACGACGGAAACCTGTGAATACCCGAATCCAGTGCCCGCTGGTAGGCCGTGTCCCTATCGACGATCTTGTTGTCCCAGACGGTCGGCAGGTTGTAGTAGCGACCGTTGTGTTCCTGAACGATCTGGTAAAGCGTGGAGATCGACTCGTCGGGGTTGGAGACACCGCCCTTCGAGAGGTTCTTTAAGTGGTGTCTGTAAAGGTTCTGCTCCTGGTGAGTGAGCCTCAATTGGCCGACAGCCTTGGCAAAGTTCGGCGAGAAGTCCGCACGAAAGCCCTTGCGGCGCATGATCATGTCCCGTTTCCAGTCTTCGAGATTAGGGATCTTGGCCATAAAAGTCTCGCGTGCGGTCCCATCCCTGCAGCATCTTGGCGTCGGTTTCCTTGATCAGACGGATGGTGTTGCCGGCGCCGATTTTTCGCCAGGCGTCATAGGTGTGTTCGGACGAAAGCCCGCAGACGGCATTCGCCAACGCCTGCCGCACGGTCTTGGGCAAACGGTCGAAGTAGTACATGTCGCGGACCGGGTCATGCGGAACGGAGCGTTGCGCCATACTGGTTGACGATCATCTGGGGACAGACCACGCTCGCACACATCGGCAAATCTTCATTAAAGAGTTGAGCCATCGCTTGAGCATCTTGTCCTCTCTGCTGCTGCAACAACAACATCACGGCCGCCCAGTAGGCCACGGCGTCCTGCCACGGGTACGGGATCGGCTCAAGGTCGCGGTCCGTTAACAACGGCTGGGGGATCAGTGTCAAGTCCACTTCCATCGGGCTGCGCATCGAGGGGATCGGCGCGAGGTAGATCATGCCGGCGGGCCCGTTCTGATATTGCGACCACCAGCCGGGTTCGTTGAAAGTCCCGATGAATGTGTTCGAGTATATCCGCAACCTCGCCTGGAAATCGGACCATGGAATACGCCTCCACATCGGTTTCCACGAGCCACCCATGATACGCATGTTGCCGAGCTTGTCGCGGCCCCAGCGCCCGCCGATGCCGATGGTAACAGACCGGCACGCCAGAATCGACTGGATACCGGGCATGGTGGCCTGGACCAGCGGAATCCAATGCGAGAAGGGGTAGATTTCCTGACCGGGCTCGGTCTGGGTGCCGGGCGGCACGCAGCGCAGGCACCCCGACATGTAGGCAATGCGCCGTCTGGAACGATTGATGTAGTTGATGATGGTCGGTTCCTTGAAGAACTGACCTTCGGTGTCGTTTAAGAGGTTGCGTGTCTCCGAAATGTAATTTGCGAGCATTTCATTTGCGTTTGCGACCTTTCGGCGGCGGCGCTTCGGCCGAAGCAGACATCGGCGCTATGCCGGCGTGCAGCGGCGCCAGGGCTTGCGACCAGTCGGCGGCGTTAAACGTGTACTCGTCCGGCGGGACTGCGGTGACATCGACCGGCGGTCCGTTATAGACCCAAACGCCGAGGGGGAGCGCGCCATTTGCCTGTACGACGACCTGGTCGCCCGTCTGGATACCGTTCTCGTTGATCCCGGTTACGACGTCGTCCCAGGTGGCAAACGTGGTGGGGGCCGGCGGCGGTGTCGGGGCCGGTCCAATCGTGAACGGCGGCACCCGAACCGTCGGCAGTCGTTGGATGGGCACAACGACCGGACCCGTTTGAAACATACCGCTGCCGACGGGAGGAAACCCGCCCGACGGCGGCGTCACCCACGTCATCGCGAACGCCGGAAAGTAAGCCGGATTGATGTTCGGCAGTCCGGTGCCGGGATCGACTGGGGGTAATGCCATATCAGATCACCAGTTGCAGCCGCAGGGGCGTCGGGGAGGGCAACGCGGCCCGCCCCAGATCAGACCCGTGCCGGGAGCCCGGCTTTCAGTCTCGAAAGCCCGTGGCGGCCGGGGAAAAGGGAACCAGGGGGTCTTCCACGAGTACGGCGGATCGAGCCAGTGGCTCCCCGGAATGATGTAGTGCGGTTTGCGCGCCGGCTTGGCGATGACCGGAGCCCAGGGCCACGGTCCGCAATGGGGCGGATACGGGTTAAACGGCGGCGCGCAAGGATTCATTACGGACCTCCGGGGGTTCCCAGCGTAAGCGGCGGCGGCGGCGGGGCAGCGGTTGCGGCAATGGCTGCGTTGCCACCCGTAATGCCGTTGATGATGATGCCCGTAGATGGCTTGGAACAGACGAGATTCAATGCGGTCAGTGTCAGGCCGACGGATGCGATCTGCCCCTGCGGGATGGTGGAGTACCAGCCGGTCCAGGCGAAGTTGGCATCCTCGTGTATTACAGACGTGATGTATTTCGAGTTGAAACCGTACGCTTTTCCGACCGGGCAATTCAGATCAAAAAAGATGGGCGTATCGCCCAATAACAGACCCCTGAACCCCGAATTCACGGGGTCTTCCTTGCCCCACCGCGACGACGGATCGTTGTTGTACCGCTCGACGGCCATGAACGTCGTCATCAGCGTGGTCCAGTCCTCCACCGACATGACCACGAAGTCCAAAGCCTCACCGCCGGCATGCTTGGCCGCTGCCAAAAGGTAAGGGATGAAGGCTTCGCGTGTAAGAATGTCCCCCGCTCCGTCCACCACCAGTCCCTGCCACAGTGGGTATGTCCCCCGGTCGATGCCGCCGTAGACAGGCGCCGTTGTGGCGTTGCCGTAGGCGTCGTCGAGCGAATACATCTGTAATGGATTCGTGATGGGGGGCCCGAACAGAGCCTGAGCCAGGGCGCTCAGAGCCGAGTTCTTCATGTCGTTGAGCTTGAGCATCAGGCGGGAACAGACGGCAATTGCGTCCTGAGTGACGAGCTGTTCCAGACCGAGGCTCGAAACCGGAGTAGCCAGCGCGCAAAGATTGAATTCGGCGTTGACCGTGGCTGCCAGGTCCTGCGGCAGATTAAACTGACCGGCCGGCCCAATCCAGCTCGACTGGACATACTGTCCGGTTTGAACGGGTTGGGTGTACGGCGAGACGCCGCCCGAGGCCCGGATGGCATTTCGCAAAAGTAATGCCAAAAGCGGATTCTGGCGGTATAGGAGTACCACCACCATTTGAGCGAAAACTCGCCTGACAGTGGCTTCCAGTTCCAGACCAATCGGTCCAGACGGTATCAGACCGGCGCCAAGAATCGGCATCTGTTAAGTCCTTTTTCAGCGCCCCCGCTGTGCGACCCGGTCGGCGTGCAGGGCCTTCATGATCTCCCTCTGCGCGTAGCCTTCCGGGTCGGACGAGACTTCCTTGAACGAGTCCTGCTTTTCGTGGTTCCAGCGATTGGACTCGAACGTCGGTTCGCTGGCACGCGGCTCCTTGGTGGCCATCAGCATTGCTGCGGCCTCGTAGTCGCCGATGTTGCGCTCGATCATCATTTGTTCGAGACGGTTCATCGCTTCGTCGGTAAAACCATAATCTTTCTGGGTCTTCGCGCGAAGCTGGCTGAAGCGTTCGTCTTCCTCGGACCGGCGCTTGGCGTCTTCGTCGTCCTGGCGCTTCTTTTCAGACGCTTCGATGCGCTCCTCGATGCGCTGCTCGATGTCATAGTCCGGGATCTGAATGTTGGGATATTTCTTCTTGATCAACGCCTTGGCCTCTTTGGCGAGCGTCGGATCGTTGTAGATGGATTCGACGAAGTCGGCGATTTGCCGGCGGCCTTGGAGGAAGTTGTATTCGTCGTCTGTAAGGGTGCGTGGCATCAGTCTTCCTCAATTTCCTCGTATTCGGGGACTGCCGCCTTGGTAGACAGACAGATTGCGGCGAGGACCCGTTCGCGCATTGGCACGGCGTCGTTTAAGACGACGTCGTGCAGGAAGCCCAGCGCAGTCGGAACATAGAGGTTCTGAAGGGCGCGTTTGGCGTCCTTCGACGGGTCGCGCTTGCTCGCCAGCTTGAGAGCTTCGGCCATGTCAGTTGTTGTTGGTCTTGCCGATGATGCTCGGCTGCAGCGGCACCCCGCCGTCTGGTTTGGGTACGACCTTCCTGATCGCGCCCCACTCGGAAACTTCAGATTGCGTGTCCACCTGCAGGATCGTCCGGGGCGGCGTCTCGGGCGGTGAAGTCAGGGGCGGATCATAGCTGCGATTCTGGGCCATCTGTTATCCCCATGTGACGGGTTGTTGTCCCCACCGGACTCACCGTCGAGATTTTTCCCTACCAACCGTCTGTTATCACGCTCCGGGTAGCGGCGTCGAGGGGGTCGGCGGTGACGGCATGCCGGCCGCACCGGACGGCGGCCCGCCGGGTCCTTGCGGTCCTTGCGGGTTGCCCGATTGCTGACCGATGATCTTCTGCATCAGCGCGTTGCGGATGGTGTTGCGCAGCATGTCGCCAAGCTGGGTCTGTTGCACGCCGGCCGTCGGCGTCCCTTGCGGCAGGTGTCTGGAAAGCGCCTGGATGGCCTTGATGGCGTCCTTGTGCTGCTGCGAGCCGGCCGGAAGATTGGGGAGCGCCTGGGTGATCATGTCCACCGCGCTTTTCAGACCCATCAGCCCTTGCGCGACATTACCAGCTCCGGGTGCGCTTGTCGGAGGCTGTTGACCTCGTCTTGCCAGAGCCGCAAGTACTGGTCCTCCGCCAGGCGGCTGCGCGGGCGGGGGCGGTCCACCGCCACCACCACCGGCTCCGCCAGGATCTGGCCCGCCGCCACTGTCGCCGCCGCCGCCGGGTCCACCACCTGCGTCATCTGGAAAATCTGTGTTGGCCATTTCAGACCTGTGTTAATGCCTGCCCCGTCGGCCAGTACCTGGGGGCTGGGGGGATTCCGAGAAGGGCCAACCGCCGAAGCAGGCAATTTCGGCCCATAACGGCTAACCGCCGCCGCGTCCAGCCTGTTTTTTCTTGGCCGGCGGCTTGCTTCCACCGCCACCGCCGCCGAACACGCCCTGGATCAGGTTCTCGGCCTTCTCCTGTTGCGCGGCCTGCGCCTGCTGCTTCTGGCGTTGCTTTAGTCGCGCCAGGAGGAGTTCTGCACCCGGCGGATGTAGCATATGAATAAGATCCTCTGCATCCACCGCTCCCGCACGCGCAAGGGCAATGGCAACCTGCCGATTATCTTCAGCGAAAGCTGGACTAGCCGAATGCGAATCAACCTGGACCTGGAAATCGCCGGGGATGTCTGCAAGGGTGAACTCGATCTTGTTGTCTGATGTGATGTAGATGGACGGATCGTTGGCCTGCATCAATCGTAAAGCAATATACCCGGATTGGGCGAGTTGGCGTTCAATGCGCGCTGCTTGATCAATGAGGCGCGGAGAGCTTGTTCTAACAAGAGTTTGCGCGTGAACGCCTGCACGAACTCCTGGTTCTCCCTGACCCCCCATAATCGGAGAGAATCCGCTCGCTTCGTCGAATAGCTTAAAGAGGAAGTCGAGTTCCTGAAGATAGTTTTCAGGCGGCGGATCGACGAGCTTGGTGGCTTTGGCATTGGGGTTTGGGTCATTGAGAAATCCACCTTCGTTGATGACCTTGTTGTAGTCTTCCTCGGTGACGCCCGTAAAGCCGGAAAAGACCTGGGGAGCGTTGACGTTGCGGTCCCACATGGTGCGAATGTCGGACAGCCGTTTGGTCAGCACGTCTTGCAGGAGCTGCACGTCTGCAATCATCGAGCGGCCGTAGAAATACCCAGGTGTCGGCTGCGCCTGCACCTTCACGAACGGATGGTGTCCCGGCACGCGCGAGAGGTTGCGTCTGGTTTCGTCACCCTCGATGATAATGGGCTGGTGGCCGTAAATGGCCTGGATGGTGGTGTAGTCGCCGCCGCGTTTTCGGTCTTTTATCCAAAGCTCGCAATGCTTTAGCGTCGGCATGGTCTGCCGCTGCGGCTTCCATGGCGTCGGCAGCGGAAAGACGTTGACGATACCGGACCCGGACGGCAGCGCACCGACATCGCCGAGCGGCTGCAGACCGCCGACCACCATTTGATGGAAGTAGCTCGGCTCCTCCTCGTCCTTGTCGTGCGATCTGGTGTCGAGGATGCGGGCGATGATCTCCTTGCGCTTGGGATGATTACTTTCGTCGAGCATGGAGCGCAGTCTGGAAAGCGTCGGGTACGAGACGTGACAGAAGCATTCCTGCTCGTCGAGATCGAGAATGGTTTCGCCGATGACGCCGAAGTTCTCCGGGTGGACGGGCGCGACCCGGAAACCTTCGTCGTGGGCGATGTGCTTGAGCAAGACGCAGCCGTTGATCAGGCCCCAGACCACGGCCTCGGCGAAGGTGATGTCTGAATCGGTCTGCCTGAAGTCGGCCGTCAGCTTGTCCGAAATCATCTGTGCGCGTTCGAGAACGCTGTCTTCCTCGCCGGAATCGAAGACGACGGCAAAACGGACGTCGGTGGGCTGCATTAAAAAGCCGGCTAGGCGTTCGATGAACGGCTTGATCTTGTTGTAGATGGTGGCCTGTCCGGCCATCGAGCCGGTGTAGAAATACTGGTTGGCGCGGGAGTAGACCATGCCGCGCTCTTTTGCGGACGCCATGCACTCGTCGATCTTCTCCTTGACCCAGAAGTCGAGGTCGGCGCCTGTGTCGGGAATGTGCAGCATTTACCAGACCTTGGGCGAACGGCGCTTGGACAGCTCGATCAGGTCGGGCTCGGTGCCGTTCTTGATATTGTTGTGAAGAATGTCGAGCCCGCTGCCGAACTTCAGTCTGTTCTGACGGCCGAGGGCTACAGCTTGGGAAAGCGCCTCGTTTGTAGCTTGCCAAGTGGAGCTGCTTTTGGTGGTCTGATCCTTATAGCGGACGGTCGGTGTGGACTCGTGCTTGTCGTGGTTGTAGTCGGCGACGTTGTAGTCGTTTCGCAGGATGTCGTCCTTGAGCTTTTCGGCTTTTGAGCGCGCCGTATGTCCAACAATCGCTGGCGCACGATATTCCTGTGCCATCCGCCGGTTGGCACACGCCGGGCACTCAGGCGGTGGATCATCGACTTGATGCTGTTCAAGCCAAACCTCCATGAAGTGGTTGCAATCCGGGCAGGCGTAGGTCCTAACGATGGGCACGGGTATTCCTCGCCTTGCGGTTCATCTTGGCCATATGGTCGCCGTAGGCTTGGCTAAATGCGAACGAAAAGCGTTCGGCCTGTGTCTTTAATTGTACGGGCTCGGCGTGGACCGAATGCCAGGTCATGCCGCGATTGACCAGCATGGGACGGCGCCACTCCACCCA
>Ga0123355_10014451_pt1 | contig 12350 bp, 5 predicted proteins | sample TergutEmb28metaG_3_FD_89872 | JGI IMG/M metagenome (GOLD analysis project Ga0123355, IMG submission 89872) | Embiratermes neotenicus P1 segment gut microbial communities from Petit-Saut dam, French Guiana - Emb289 P1 | ecosystem: Host-associated > Arthropoda: Insects > Digestive system > Gut ...
AACCTTACGACAATAATTACCACATAATTTTGCGCATCAACAAGACTGTCTTCTTTACATGCAGCCACTGATAAACATAATAAAAATGTGAATATTTTTTTTTAATTTCCATCCTTCCAGGAGGTTCATCTAACAAATAAAATTAATTTATCTCCGTAATTAACCAACTTGATGCACAAAATGTTTGCTCTACACTAAGTTTATTTCATGCCTCTACATGTTTCGAGCACAAGTGGTCGAAACATGTAGAGGCATGAAATAAACCTATTGTAAAACAACAATTTTGTGCATCAAGTTGGTTAATTACTGAGATATATATACTGAGATGCAGGTCAATAAAACGTCAAAAAAGTTAAATTAAATGATATTTAAAAGAGCGCTACAATACAACTTGCACAATTGTCTCCCTAATTCGGGCACGTTCAAGTTAACTTCCTTCTATTAAAACGTACTATTTATACGATATCCAAAATAGATCCGCTTTCTCGCGTTACCACGAACGTCCTCCAATCCGCGGTACGAATAATAACCATAATGAACATACTTAGAGTATCTTAACGCATACAGTAAGGGGTAGAACAAATGGCAGTTAATCATGCATATGAATGATGATGAATCTCCAAAAAGAGGGTCGTTCAAATACGAAATGTGACAAACATAACCAGTTGAAAGCCCTTCTTAGAAGCTTTCCCCCATTTAACACAGCGTTTCGATGGTGTTCACCCAAAGTATTTCCTTTTTAAAGAAAAACACAAGATGGAAGACGACGGCAAATATACCGCGGGAAGAAGAAGGGCGGGGAGTTAGAAGATAGAGTAGAATGAAAGTTGGGTGGGACCGTCGAGACTCTCGTGAGGTTACACCGTCTGCAGATATCAGAGCTGACAGGAGTTTGTGCGATAAAGAAGGGAAGAGACGTTTTGGCCAACTACGTAATGTGTATTGTAGGCCCGTATTACCGTTGCTATATGAAATGTTCCTGCATGCATAGAGGGAGGGGAAACTTCATAACGCACCACTCCCCTGCGGGAGAACTCTTAATTAATGAATGTCGTCAGGTCGTACGTACGAAGAGTTAATTATTATATAGGGCAGAAATCAGTCAAGAGGAAAGAAATTGTGCAGTTAAACGTTCAGAAAAGAGAATGCAGCAAAGTTGAGGAGAAAAATGAACAGTTCGTAGGGCAAACGTAGCAAGGAAGTATGCGTGAGAGGACCTGATGAAAGATTCGCAGTGTTACTTTTAAACTGCAAGAAATATATATTTCATTATTATTGTGTTCAACTACATAAGTAAGTACACGCGCTTTATTTAACAACAAATGCAACAGTAGTTCTGCGCAATGCCAGCAACTAGAGATCAAATTCAAATTCCTTACACAACCCTTTATTTGGCATTTCCAGTAATTACGTACGCCGTGACTTGACCCTATGGTACAAGGTTTCGCACAACACATTTAGTGGGCTACAAGCAGTGTACTCGCAACGTCACCCTAACAGCTTGCAACTACTCCTAGACCGCAATATGCAAGTATTAAAACTCCCTGACACCCAAAACTCTAACTACAAAATGTCGTCTTCTGGACCGAGAAACTTCATATAAACGAACTGAATGAAACTGATATTGTCTCTAGTGCTAGAGACGTCACATAGTTTGATGAGTAAAGGATGGTTGGAAAAAAATGTGAACATTTTTGTTTTGAATTTCGATGACATGACTATGCAGTAAGGTTGGTTATATGACGTGGAAACAAAATCCAAAGTACTGGCAGGCAATAATGTTATTAGAATGAATACGGCAGGAATTTAATTCCAGTTTGAAGGAGACAAAATTAGAAGTAATCGAATTAAAAAATAATCTGTAATTATACCAAGACAAATAAGTGTAAGTGTTTGTTAACATAAAATGTGAACACCCATTAAGTACTCTATAGAATCCTGTAATTCCAAGGCCAATAAAATGAAAAAAGACAATAATAAACTAATATTTATACTCGTGTACTACAATTGTATAATGGAATTAAAGAAATGAGAATAATTTTTTATTTCTGGAGATAAATTGATAAAAAAAATAATTGAATATAAAAATTAATCTAATTCTGTCTTAAACTTTGTGCTTATGCCGACAATCAGAACACAGAAAGCCTTCCACAAATCATGACGGAAAGGTACCGCGAGCGCACGCGCAGGGCAAAAGGAAGGCATTTACTTTGTATGGATATTTTTCATGCTGCCGATGTTTCACCATATTGGGTAAAGCAATTTCAAACAGTGAAACAAACTGCAGTGGAGTACTTCCCCGATTTGGCCACGGTAGTTGTATCACTTTACCAAAAAGATAAATCTTCGTCTAGTAAACAAAGGAAATACGGAAAAGTAGCTAATCAAATCCTCATATAAGGAAGAATATTAGCTTATGCAAAGTGGCGAATTGTGGTCAGGTAAAAAAATTATCCTTTTAGAGCAAACAGCATCATGCACCCTCAGGATAGCTGTCACTGTATACTGTTCGCTGCCTTTAGTCACATGTATTCACATGAGCTATGTTAAAAGTCTTCTTTCAATTCTTGTCGAAAGACTATACCAAAGAAAGAAATCAGGAGAATTGCATCCTGCGACGTTTCCGGACACGATGCAGACCACGCAGTAAACACCCTCTCCAAATATTTGTGAAAGTATTCTGCCTCACCGTGATTAGACATTCTGACCAGCAAATTGGTGGTAATACGTCCACTGAAAATGTCCTCAAACTATTATAATAATTATTATTATTATCACCATCATCATCACCATCACCATCATCATCACCATCACCATCATCTTATTCGTCGAATACAAGGATTTTCACCAGGAGGTAGTACGTATATCCTGGACAGTCTGACCATGAACACGGTAGTACTATTTGGATTCATCAGTTTGGCTCTAAATACCACAGATAGGATGGTTTATTTTTTAGTCTCTTCAAAGGAACGTTGTGGTTGTTGGTAGTAACGTGGACAAGAAAGTAGAATTGGCGTTTGCATAATGAAATTCCATTCTCAACCGTCTATAATTGTAATAAAATTTGTAAGTATTCTGTATACAATAGAATTTTGAAGTTAATTTCACGCAGTACCCTCAGCATTTCAGACAATAAATCGTGAGATGGTGGCACGCTATCGGATCAGAACCCCAGCCTCTAGGTCTGAGAATCTGAAGCTGTGGCTCCTTAACTCCCAGCAACAGTTCCCGTATAGTTGAGTGGGCCACAGAACATAACAATAAGAATGCTTGAACGAGCTGCTATCGGAGAATTTACATATTATTCCTAATACATTGGACTAATACAATATTACAGTAATACATTATTAGAGTGATAAGTCAGTATACCTCCAGTGTAGAGGGCATTTGACTTGCGACATACACACTAGCGTTCTGTGCACAAAATGTCACTGAGCTGAAGTAGATAATATGATACACAGGCTATGATGATATTTCCATAAGTATTATGTCCAAGATGAATATGATGACAGTTCCAATATTATACAGAAGCTGGATGCGACGGTATTTTCAAAAGTAAACGTAAATATTTTCATTTTAATTAACTGTGTTATCCGTCCATAACTGGCCCACATCACTGGAAATAAAACAATACATGTCCATTGTGTAAACGTCAATGATAAATTAGCATCTTCTGCTTCCCTAATATATTGTAGGAACAAGAGAAGCAACACAGCTTATGGTCTGTAATTAACAAGAGCATGTTGATGAAATTCAAGAGGCATTTTCCTGGTAGGGTAACTCAGGCAACTAATGAGAGTTGAACACAACAAACGCGATTGATAGCCATCGTAAGATGGTCAGAAGGGAGAGAATAAAGGAGTCAGGTGTGCAGACAGACACTGCACTAAGGGGGTTTGGCATCCAAAAGAAATATTCACCAGGCTGAGGGCGGATTGTAGGGTAAGAGGAAGTTATATTGCATGCCCCAGCGAACACCCTCAACACGCCGTTTCGAAACCAGCTGACGGCTCCTTGTAATAATACCATATGCAAAACACAGCAGGAGCCTGGCAGAGTACAGCTAGCTGCAGGCAAGCTCTCGCCAATTTATGTGGCGCCATTATTATTTTGTTACGGTGTGTGTAGGTGCGTGCGTGCGGGAGTGAGAAAGCCAGAGAGAGAGAGAGAGAGAGAGAGAGACGCTGCACAGTAAAACACCTTCCTGTAGGATTCTGATTAAATTTACACCGTTAAAAGGGCTAAAACAATGACATAAATTGATCCTAAGGCAGCATGTGCATATTTTTGAAAGGTTCCATACAAAATTTTAGAAAAGTAATATTGAAATTTGGACAATAATGATAAAGTAACCTTTAGATAAGGTATTTTTCTGATAACACAAAAATGCCTACCAACTCCATTCTTACCAAATAATTCTTTAAGTCAAACAAAACAATAAATTACAAAACGTACAACGAATCAGAAATTATTGGATAAAGGGAAAGGATAAACAGAATCATAGCAATATCATGTATACCACTGCCATCAAAAATACGTATTCTCCTTAAAGGTAGCTTCTCTCTCTTATCTTGTCGTGAGCGGCGATGTATTCATCGACTTCAGTATCCTTTTTCCAGTACGTATCTTTTTTTTTTTTTTGTTTTTTTTTTAATTTTTCATTTTTTGGGTTTTTTATTTTTTTTTCTTTTTTCCTTTTTTTTTTTTTTTTTTTTTTTTTTTTTTTTTTGTCTTTCTGTAAGTCTTCAATGTGTGGGTTTCTAACATTGGCTGCTTTTTGTGGCCTCCCCATTTCTTTCTTTAAGAAATATTTAAATAAACTAAAATGCCGACTTGATGCAACTAGGTAAATTTATTGATGTATTCTTAGCTCGACATGTTTCGGGCACATACGCCCATCTTCAGGAGTATTAGATGCTGAGTTGCAGCATATGGTTTGTGCACCGAGTTTTTGGATGGGTGGTGGTCTTGAAAGCCGCTGCGTGGGTCGTGTTTTCGGTGCGGATGGTGCCGTGCACGGCACCATCCGCACCATACACACGACCCACGCAGCGGCTTTCAAGACCACCACCCATCCAAAAACTCGGTGCAGAAAACCATATGCTGCAACTCAGCATCTAATATTCCTAAAGATGGGCGTATGTGCCCGAAACATGTCGAGCTAAGAATACATCAATAAATTTACCTAGTTGCATCAAGTTGGCTTTTCACTTTATTTCATGAGGAAGATGCACAGTCAAACAACCCTGAAGTTTAAGAAATATTGTCTTCATTTATATTATCAATCTTAAATTTATCACAAATGTGATTTACCTTTCCTGTACCTTGCATAAACAGGTAGACAGCCTTAAATTTTCCTTCTGTCTCTAGTTCCTACAGCAAACGGCACATTGATAAATCAACTGAAGTGTCTCTGCCTTTACCTACAACACCGCCCCATGACAGTTCAGTCGGTACAGTGAATAGGCTACTGTCGGGACATCCGAAGAAGTGGAGTTCGATTCCTGACTGGGTAAGCAATTTTACCACAACGTCAATTATGGCCCTGTGGCCCACCAAACTTCATATTCATTCGGTAAAGAAGGAAATAATCGCCAGGAGTTAGGGTGGCCGAGGCGTCAAGCTGATTTTTGTCAATCTATCTATACATCCATTCCTCCACATGCCGTCAGATTCATACGTATTAACAAATAAAGCCAGCAAAGCACAAAATTTGAAAAAAATTTTGCTTTTATTATTACTCTTAGGCCCTTATATTGAAACAAAATTTTACTACTCAAATTTTATTTCAATTTTATGCTAAATTGCACAACTACTAACAGCTTATCAGGCGCCAAAATTTCAACGTCTCACATAGTGTGCGTGTATCTCACAACAATGAAAGACGTTTCCCTCAAGATATTCCGATCTATCTTCGTAAGAGATAATCGGATAGCCTTCTAGAGTTTGCAGCCGAGTTTTAAATATTAGGCCAACAGATTTTGGCCCTATAAACAAAACTCTGAAACCAACATGGAGTAAACCTTTCAGACAAGTCTGTACAGACCTCAGCGAAAAGCGACACAGTAGGATGCATTCCAACACAAACCTTCCATCATATGCTTATAACTGGCAATCTCTTCAGCTCAGCGACATATTTAGCGAAGTTGTGCTCCCCATATATAGCCAGGTTGTGCTCCCCATTTACCCCAGTCAAGGCCTACGTTGCCATCATATTGACACCATTTTTATCTCCTTTCCCATACAAAACTGTGCTTTTACTGGTATTAAATCTCTGCCTCAGAATTGAGGTAAATAAGAGATTCGCTTTTAGATACAATGTAATTAATTGTTTAATGCGTATTTTGCTCACTAGGTACTCTTTTAGTTACAACACAACAAATTAAATAAACATATCATTACTCCTGATATGATTAAAATTTGAGTTCTCATTTCTATGTATTCAATGAACGATATCCATAAAGTGAACACCAAATCGCTAGGTCGTGTGTGTCTGTTCACACGAGTCACTGTGTCTTGCAACTTATATTCAGGGCGTTTACACTTGCTTGGTTTAAAACGTGGCATTTCATGCGAAACGTATGAATGAATGAATTGGAAACAAATTTTTGGTTCATGCCTTTTCATGCACTGTCAAAAATGTCAATACATGGGCTTTATGCTCCAAATCCATCACAGAATAAATACAACACTAGAAGGTTTTCTCATTGCTGGTGAAATGGTACCCCTTGTCATTTGGTCCACCCTTCTGCAACTTAAAATACATGAGTTTTTGAACCACTATTTCATGTTCAAATGAAGAACAGCAACATGAATATCGTACGGCTATGTATCCAAATACATCAACATGAATGATCTCAATGTGAACTACAAACTGCACACAGATTATTTATTTTGTTTTCACTTGTGATTAGGCAAAATGGACAAGAGTAGCGCCAGTCCCTGAATTATTTTTACGCAAAAAAAAGAATTGTACACATTATTATTATTATTATTATTACTAATAGTAGTAGTAGTAGTAGTAGCAGTAGCAGTGGTAAAAAATGTACAGATAAAGCAATACATATACAGCCCTCCTACAGGCCCAGAGGGCTCCAGAATATTGAGGCTTTCATACTTCAAGTATTTGACGTTGCATAACCTAAACTCCTGATAGCGTGTTTTAAAAAATGTAAATATATTAATAAACAAAATAACGCGCGTGTTGGGTGAGTGGCACCCGATGTTCTGAAGACAGGAAGGAATCCATTTTAAGTCAATGGCGCAGTGACCCAGCTGGTCAGGTTGCCGTATCAATTTTAAGGAAACCACTTTTGTTTGTTTTGTTCAAAATTCTCTCGATTATATCCTATCCACGTCCTTTGAATCCAAGCCATCTATTTTAAAATAACTCTTTCGTCACAAAAAAAGAGATAAAGACAGGGATGTGGAAAGAAAAAGCAACGCGAAGAAGTATCAAAGAGGAGGTCGAAGGCGAAATAAAAAACTGGTTCCAGTTTGTTGCAGTGCGGGTTGTACCGGGGTCGGAAGGCCGTCAGGCTGGACTCGTGCCGCTGTGAGAACAGCTGACTGACTACAGGCAGGTGAGGCACGCTTCCTGCAGCAGGCGTGTCTGTGGGCAGCAACTGTGTGTTCTCAACAACTGGGAGAGCAGCAACGGGTGGCTTGACCCAGACTTAGCGCTTGGAACATGCTTACATTGGAGCCTTCGTTGATCTACCAGTCATCTGTTTAACCCTTCAAAGCACGGAGACAGAATCGTTGCGGTTAGCAAGCCAAAGCTGCGGTGTATCAGTTTCGCAAAATGTTGAATAATCTGGGTGTTCAGAGAACAGCTGTAGTAATTACCATGCATGTCGTTAGGTTTCGTGAAGTGTCGCAAGAGAGAAAGAACAGTAACATATATCAACACGAAGTTTATACGAGTAATATATAAAAATTAATATCCTATCTCAAACAAAAGAGTGCTTTTCCGTTACAATGAAAAACTTCCTAATGTCGTTGAGGGAAATAAGGTGGTTTATTCTGAGAATCATATTTTTTAATACGTCGACAGCCCTAGATGGCCTAGGCATCCTTATAGTTGAGGTTCCTAAATCACACAGACACGTCACACTCGATACAACTCCTCTGGACTTGTGATCGCCCCGTCGCAGAGACCTCTACCTGACAAAACACAACATCCACAATAGACAGACATCTATGCCCCCGGTAGGATTCGAACCCACAATCCCAGCAAGAAAGAGGGCGTAGACCAACGTCTTTGACCGCACAGCCACTGGGATCGGCTAAGAATCATACAAAATTCTGTACACGCCCTGTGGCTAAAATGCAGTTTCTAAATGTTGAAATACGTGGTGCAAATATTACCATTACTCTTCAGGACATTACGATTCGAGCAGTTTCTGCTTAGACGTGATTACACCAACGATTCCAAGAAAAAAATTAATTTTAATTAAAAAAAAAACATGGCAGTGTGTTTGTAACAAAGTGCATCATTTTAACGAATTGATTTTGTGACTGTCTGAAGTTATTTACGAGTAAGAATGATAAATAATCACTGGAACGTGAGGCCACCAAGGGCAAAATAAGGCGCAGGAGCTTCTAACCGCATTTTTGCGAGCACACTGGCGAACCCGAAAGTTGAATTTGAATGACGTCACCCCGTTGTGCATGTGTAATAAATTTTATTGCAAAGTACCGTCATACACAACAATTGAATATCAGTTGTAGTTTTACAACTGGTTAATCAGGCTACATGTTTCGGCCGTTTTATCCAACCATCATAAGGCCTAAAGAATAATATTGTCAATTAAGGTACATTCGTTAACTCTACCAATGGGATCCCATTGGTAGAGTTATTCTGTAGGCCTGATGATGGCCGGATAAAACGACCGAAACATGCAGCCTGATTAACCAGTTGTAAAACTACAACTGATATTCAATTGTTGTGTATAGACGGTACTTTGCAATAAGATTTAGAACCCGAAAGTGTTTTCCGATGTCTGTGAGAATGTAAAAATTGATAAAAACTTGTAAACTGCTCGATGATAATGGCGAGGCATGTAGCCCTCTACACTATATGAACAGAATCTTTGCCCAATACACAGGGTTTCTAAATGCCTAAAAGTGGTTTACGTATTATTACTTGCGTAATTCAGACAAAAGGTATTCTTGTAGGTCTTATAAACATTGAAGATTTAGGCACTACATCCATTCGAAACGTCGGGATCCATTACTCAGAAACGGCGTCTTCATAATCACGTTTTATATTTTCTACAAAAGTGTGTTAAAGTTAAAACCTTTTTCTTAGAATACGTAAAGTTTGTACTTGAAAAAAAAATCTTGAACTGACATTACAAGGTGCAAGGGTATTCGCTATTATTTCAAATAATTTCATATGGCATATGCTGCACTATAACTATGAAGTGTGGACCGCGAGAGCACAGTGGTTAATGTGCTGTGCTACAAATCGGAAGGTCGCTGGTTCGATCCCAGCTGTGACAGTGGATTTTTAATTGACATAAAATCCTTCCGATCGCATTATGGCTCTGGATTCGACTCAGCCTCTAACAGAAATGAGTACCAGGAGCATTTCCTGGGGATAAAGGCAGCCGGTGCGTAAGGCTGACAACCTACCACCATCCAGTGCTGTTGTCACGAAATCTGGGAAACATAACGTCCTGGAACCCTCTGGGCCACTCCAGGCCTGTAACGGGACTGCTTTACCTTTATATCTATGAAGTTCTAAAAAAGTGTGACGATGCCAATAATAGGTTTATAAGAATTTTATGCAGTGAATAACCACTGATATACACAACTAACCTATTGAAAACTGCTGCGCAACGAGGTTTGCAGTCAGGTTCTAGTTTTCAGTCTGAAGACGGAGAACCCCGTCTCCACATGTATGAAGCAAAGCTTTATGAACAGTGAATCTTATGTTTATTGGACCGTGCATCATTGTGATAGTTGAAGAATAAAAAAGACCAACTTGATGTCACTTGCTATTTTATCTCACTTCTTATGTGCTCAACATGTTTCGGACATTATTATATCCATCATCAGGAGTTTGCGACTATTCTATTGAATTACCACATTGGTCGTGTTGTTCTTGGTTCGATGTGTGTTGGAGTTTCGGTGTGGTTGGTTTGGAGTGGTATCCGTGTTGCAGGCTGAAGCAGCCTGCAACACATGAGAAGTGAAATAAAATAGCAAGTGTCATCAAGTTTGTATTTTATTCTTCAGTTATGAACAGTGTTCAATCCTTTTGTTTAACCATCCCCAGATTGTCTATTTTCACAGTAAGATCAGGGCAACTGCGAGGTAATTATAACCTAGTAACATGGTGTTCTAAATGCAATTAATCTTCCAGAGAAACCAAAGAACGTTTTCGTAAGAATGGTCTCCCACCTAAATAAAAGAAAATTTCTATAGTAGACGCGAAAACCATTATAATAAGCCACTTTAGTTTAAAAATTAAGGGAATTTGCCTCAGAAACGTATAGAGACTTCTTGAAGGAGGCCGAAGATAAAAAAAATTATAAACCTGTTTCTGACATCACAATCCACTACGTTTTAAGTACCAACCACACAGTCCAAGTGATAATGAACCGAAGATTAGGGTTTTGAGTTATGACGCCGAGCATTTTGCAATTTGTTAACAACGCTTGGAAAAGCTTCTCGTCTCCATTTCAGGGCAATCGAATACCCTGAATATGAAGGAGGCACACCGCCCCGAAAATACGCAAAAATTACAAATAAACTCAACGTCATGCTCCACTCAAAAAAGCCGTGAGGGCTTCATATCGCGAAGGTAATTATCCCTTTGAATAAGACGAATACAATTTTTGTATATTATTTAAAACTAATCAGTCCGTACGCCTACGAGAACACAGGCTGCTTCAATTTGAATGCCCGATCGGCAAGTACTGCACAGAGAAACAAATTCTGTTTACGTAAGGGAAGAATTTACGACAAACCTAAACACAATCTGTGGGCAAAATGAGGAGATTTTTAATGTTAGAACTGGTGGTATATACACTAACCACTAGGCTTTAAAGGGTAACAGAAACAGTAAGGAAGTTAGCGATGAATAAGGCCAGCGTCTGTTGGAATGTGTGTGGCAGTGAAAATCGTCTAAGTATAAGAAGGCTTATCCAAAACCTTAGAATAATAAGTGCAAGATTCATTCAGGTCAGGAATACACGCCTATTCCTATTGCGTACATCCTGTTAAGATCAGTCAGTCTCTTTACAGTTAATAACAACCTAACCATGGTCTCCTGGCAAATTCAAATCCTGTCCAATAGATGCAGATAAGCTTTAATGTAATCTGCACCCTGGCAGACCTTATCATAGAAACTGGTCAACTAAGCTGTATTCCTTACCCCTCTCGTGACCAGCCTTCCGTGAATCCCGACAATATTTTCAAAGGTCAACCATCTCGACAGAATCTAAACATGCCTGGTCAGTGGACCGTAGTGACCTTATTAACGTTAATCCTAAGAATCTTGGTTTCTGGGACTTTTATACCGGTTAACTCCCTGGGTTTTCTCAAAGTAGATTTTGTGTTTTGAGATTAAAACATCACAGAACGGCTCAAACAAACGGACGAAAAAACTCGAAAATCCAACAGACTGCTATAAATAAGGACAGCCATTACCGTCATTGTGTCCACATTCTACTTCCGGTCTTTTAAAGTGGGCTTTTCATAAGAAGTTTTCCAAGAAAATTCCGCAAGCACTCCTCTCGCCAATCCAAAATACATGCGCAGGCTCAGTTAGACTACTGGCCCAAACCATAATACGTGACCTGCACAGACCAGTAACTCCCTCTTAGGTTATGTATAAATTTCCAGTTCTCTTAAACCCTTGTAAATCTTTTGTCCAAATATCTCCAAAAACTGTGTTTTACTACACTTATAATTTATGCCATGCATACCAAGCAGCTGACAGTTTAGCAAAATAAAGCGGATTTGTAATTGTATTCTTCCCCAAGTAGTACCCGATTACACATACATACACACACATACATACATACACACATACATACATACACACATACATACATACACTTACACACATAAATACATACATACATACATACACTTACACACATAAATACATACATACATACATACATACACATACACAATACATACATACATACACAATACATACACAATACATACGTACATACATACATACACACACACATACATACATACATACATACATACATACATACATACATACATACATACACACATACATACATACATACATACATACATACATACATACATACATACACACACACATACATACATACATACATACACACAATTACACA
>Ga0123355_10014452_pt1 | contig 12350 bp, 13 predicted proteins | sample TergutEmb28metaG_3_FD_89872 | JGI IMG/M metagenome (GOLD analysis project Ga0123355, IMG submission 89872) | Embiratermes neotenicus P1 segment gut microbial communities from Petit-Saut dam, French Guiana - Emb289 P1 | ecosystem: Host-associated > Arthropoda: Insects > Digestive system > Gut ...
CTTAACGCTTCAAAGGTGAGAGAAACAAGGAACAAAAGACCATCATCTTCATTTGAAATCCCCCATTTGCGACGAGCATCATATTCTGATACATAAGAAAATTTAGCGTATATTTCTTCCCAATCGTCAACATTATATGGACATTTATCATCAAGCGATAAAAACCAGTCATCTTTGTATTTTTCATATAAGTATCGTACTACATTTTTCTTTTCCATTTTTTCTATTATCGTACTAATTTTTTCTTTCTTTCCTGTTGAAATATGCGCTATTAACTCTTGCGCGAAAAGGTCAATACGGTCAAGACCATTGTACTTCTTGCTCATAAAAACACACTCCTCATTTTGTCATTTTGGATTTTAGAGCTTCTTGCAATTCCATAAGATTATACATCAATATAAGCACTACGGGAACGCATGAATTGTGCTGTTACCCTCCCTCCCGATTCATGCCCGCCGCCTGTCCACAGAGTATGCTCATCATGCAAGACTTACCACCCTCAAAACATACCCGCCCTAATCAATTTTACCCCTTGTCGCCCAAATTGTCGGCATATTAAAACACTCTAACCGAATCTAACTGCAACTAACGGACTCTAACTGAAATTTTCCCCTGCCCAACCAAATTTCAAAATCCAGTAAAATAGCGAGTTTCTGCAAAGTTATCAATCAAACGCTATCGTTTTTCAAGAAATCCGCAAATCCTTCACCATCCGAATAATTTCCACTTCTCTACCACGTTTTTGAATCTTGGTTTCACTATCGGCTCTAAATCCGCATTTTTCGTAGAATTTTATAGAGCCTTCATTTTCTGTAAGCACCCATAGACTGACAAATTTTTTTCCCAATTCTAGTGCCTTATCAAAAGCAAACTCCACAGCCAACGTGCCGATTCCCTGTCGGAAACAATCCGGATGGAGATAGATGTAATGAATTTCATAATAAGTGTCGTCTAAATCATCATCGACTGGTTCGGCAATTTTAATAATCCCGGCAGTTTTGCCGTCTTTTTGTACTACATAGGAATTTTTGTTGTCTTCTGTTGTCGCACTCTTAAATTGCTCCACGCGGGTGGAATTCTTTTCACATATGTAGTCCGGCGAGAAAATGTCTTTATATGCAACCTCTCACGACCGCATGCAAACCTCTGCCATATCTACCGCATCAGCAGGAACTGCAAGGCGAATTGTACTATCCAATTCTAACCCTCCTTATCTCGTGCCATTAAAATCCATTTGTAAACATTTTTACGATGCCCCACCCTGACGGCAATAATCAGAAGCATTTCATCTTCAATTTCGCAAAGAATTCGATATGCACCAATGTCATATCTCCATAGTCCAGATAGTTCATGTTTTAGCCCGTAGCCTTGTTGCCTGGGATTTTCGCTTTCTGCAACTTCGTTCAGAAATTTTTGAATTTGCTTTTGAGCAAACTTATCTAGCTTACTAAATTCCATTGCCGCCTTACGCTCCCATTCCAATTTATATTTCATCATAGCAGCCCTGCATTTCTTTGAACTTCCTCCCATGAAACACGAGACTCGCTCTTGTCCCTATTTCGCAATGCTGCAACGTCGTCAAGATACTCCAATCGTTCTCTTATTGCCTCAAGGACAAATTCAGATATATTAGAGCCAAAAAATTGAGAATGGGTGAGTATTTCTTCGTACTCATCTTGAGCTATTCGGACATTGATGTTTTTAGTTTTGACCATGGTAACACCTCCGCGTAAAACATTGTTTTACATGGTAGCATTTTTGAATGACAGCGGTCAACGAAAAATAACGAATTAACCCCACAACAGATTATCCCAATTTTAACACACCAGGACAAATTTATGTTATAATTCGCCTAATCTTAGACTTTTGCAATGGAAGGACACAATACAAATGCTGGATAAACTAACCGCCCTGCAAGAACAAATAAAAACCGACCTGGCCGACGCAAAAGACCTGGCCGGCATCGAAGCGTTGCGCGTGAAGATACTTGGGCGCAAGGGCGAAATGACACAGATTCTAAAAAATCTGGGGGCTTTGCCTCCGGAGGAGCGCAAAGAAGTGGGCAAAAAAGCCAACGAAGTACGCGACCAGGTGACTGCTCAGCTGGAAGAAGCAAAAGCCAACATAGAGGCCGATAGCCTAGCTCAGGCCCTAAAAGACGAAACCATGGACATAACATTGCCGGGCAAGCGCAAAGAACTTGGGCGGCTACACCCGGTGACAACTTTTATGTGGCGGCTGGAAGAGCTGTTTATCAGCCTGGGCTTCGACATAGTTGAAGGCCCGCTTATAGAAACGGTGTATCACAACTTCGACGCGCTAAACACGCCCCATAACCACCCATCCCGTGAAGAATCAGACACATTTTATATAAATGGAACAGACAATGAGTTTATACTTCGTTGCCATACATCCCCCATGCAGATACGCACCATGGAACGGCAAAAGCCCCCCATAAGGGTGGTTGTGCCGGGCATGGTTTCCAGGCGGGACGAAATTGACGCTACTCACACCCCGGTATTCCACCAAATGGAAGGGCTTGTGGTAGACAAGGGCATCACCTTTGCAGATTTGCGCGGGATGCTGGATATCATCGTGCGTTATGTTTTTGGGTCGGAGGCCAAAATACGCCTGCGCCCCAGCCATTTCCCATTTACAGAACCCAGTGCAGAGGTGGACATCACTTGTTATGCCTGTGTTACGGCCAAACCCGGGCGCCCGGCATCCGCACCCAAGGACAATTGCAGCGTGTGCAAAGGCAGTGGTTGGGTAGAACTGTGGGGATGCGGCATGGTTCACCCGGAGGTGCTGCGCAAATGCGGCATAGACCCCGCCGAATACAGCGGCTACGCGTTTGGGCTGGGGATTACCCGCATGACATCTGCGCTATACGGAATCCCCACGCTGAAGCCATATTTTGAAAACGACATCCAGTTTTTGAATCAGTTCTAGGAGGATCACACGCTATGAATATACCGATCTCATGGCTCAAAGAAGCCGCCAATATACAAGATGCAACCCCTACGTTGCTGGAAAAGCTAACAGATGCAGGCAACGCCGTAGACGGCCTGGCAAAATTGGGTGCGGATATAACCAACGTAATCGTAGGCAAAATAATCTCGCTGGAACGCCACCCCGACGCAGATAAGCTGTGGGTAACCCAGTCCGCCGTAAACCCAGACGAAAGCGAAATCTTGCAAATCGTCACCGGGGCAGACAACCTCAAAGTAGGCGACTACATCCCTGTGGCAATAGACGGCGCAACTTTGGTAAACGGCCTAAAAATAAAGAAAACAAAAATGCGCGGCGTGGAATCCAATGGGATGCTATGTTCCATAGGCGAGTTGGGTTATACCTCGGCAGATTTCCCAGAGGCATCGGAAGAGGGCATCTACGTATTCCCAACCCCGCAGCCCTTGGGGGCAGACGCACGCCCAATAATGGGGCTGTTGGAAGAAGTGGCCGACTTCGACATCCTGTCCAACCGCCCAGACACCAACTCTGTAATCGGCATGGCCAGGGAGGCTGCCGCAGTGTATAACCAGGCATTTTCCTTGCCCGAAATAAAATTAAAAGAATCCGCCGGCGGAGACGCCAGCGACTATGTAACTGTAGACATCCAAGACACTGCCCGTTGCCCCAGATATATCGCCCGCGTTGTTAAAAATGTAAAAATTGGCCCATCGCCGCAGTGGATGCGTCGCAGATTATCCACCGCAGGGGTGCGCCCCATAAACAATATCGTGGACATCACCAATTATGTAATGTTGGAGTATGGCCAGCCCCTACACGCGTTTGACATAAACGCAGTGGCGGCAAAGGACGGCAAACACGGTATAATCGTGCGCACTGCCCGCGCTGGCGAAACATTCACCACGTTGGACGGCACACCGCGCCAGCTTTCCGAAACCCATTTGCTGATAGCCGACCATGAAAAACCCATCGGTATAGCCGGGGTAATGGGCGGTGAAAATTCTATGATTCTTGATACAACCGCGACGATTTTATTCGAGTCGGCTAATTTTGACTCGGCGAATATTCGCCAAACCTCTAGGAGCCTGGGTATGCGCACTGACGCATCTGCCCGATATGAAAAAGGTCAGGATCCCCACCAGGCACTAACCAGCATAAACCGCGCCATGGAATTGGTAGAGATACTAAACTGCGGCGAAGTTGTGCCGGGCATGGTGGATGTATTCCCACAGCCAGCGAATCAGCGCAAAATCAACTATGACCCCGCACGCATAAACGAACTGCTAGGCACCCAGCTGACCCCGGATGAAATAAACAACTACCTATCAAGGGTAGGGATATCCACGCGGCAAGAGGGCGGCGAATACGAAGCCGAAATCCCAACCTTCCGCAACGATATCACCGGCGCGGCAGATTTGGCGGAAGAAGTTGCGCGTTTCTATGGGCTAAATAATATCCAGCCACGATACAGCCAGGTTTTGAGTGGGCAAACATCCCCCACACACGACGGATCTGGCCTGCCGTATGAAGCGGGCAAGCCCCCGCGCCGCCGCAGGGAAGATAATTTCAAACGCGCCGCTGTTGCCCTGGGCTACAGCGAGGCGTTGACATATCCGTTTGAAAGCCCAAAGGTGATGGACAAGTTGCTGATTCCGCAGGAAAATAATCTGCGTACAAATGCTGTCCATCTTAAAAACCCGCTGGGTGAAGATTTTAGCGTAATGCGCACATTGCCCGTGGCCGGGCTGCTGGAAAGCCTTGCCCGCAATTACAACAAAGGCAGCAAAACAACACGGCTATTCGAGCTTGCCTGCACCTATTCGATGACGGAGGCTGCCCCGCGCGAACAACAGTGGCTGACGCTAACCGCATACGGCAAAGATATGGACTTCCTGTCCATCAAGGGCGATGCGGAAACTTTGTTTGCCACCATCACAGATAAACCGGCAATTTTTTCACGTGACGGTGACATCCCAGGATTTTTCCATCCCGGGCGTTCTGCCGCCATGGCTGTGAAGACTTCGCCCAACCCCAAAGACACCACGGTGCAATTCCTCTGCTACATCGGCGAAGTTCACCCTGCGGTGGCAAAAAATTATGGTTTAGACACCCGGGTATATGTGGCCATGCTTGATATATCTGCGTGGCACCATGTGGCGCAGTCGCGGGTTTTCAAATACGTGTCGCCGCCTGTGTTCCCGCCAATTGACCGGGACTTGGCGTTTAAGGTCAAGGAAGACATTCCCGCCGCAGATATAGAAGCCGCCATTCGCGAACGCGGCGGGCAAATTCTGTCAAGCGTTCAGTTGTTTGATGTATACCAGGGCGAACAGGTTGGAGAGGGATATAAATCCGTGGCCTATTCACTCAGGTTCCGCGACCAAAACCGTACGCTAACAGTGGACGACGTACAAAAACCAATCAAAGCCATCCTAGACAATCTGGAGAAGAAATTGGGCGCGGAGATTCGATAGAGTTGTTTTGCCGCAAAATCCAGTTGGTAATAAATTTATACCAACTGGATTTTATGCGAATCTGGGAAATCATAAATTAATTTGGTGATGTAATGGAATTTAAGCTAGAAATATTCGAAGGACCATTGGATTTGCTGCTGAAGCTAATCGCGAAAAATGAAATAGACATCCACGACATTCCCATCAGCGAACTAACCCACCAATACCTAGAAGAAGTCGCCAAGCTGCCTCCGGACATGGAGCAGCTTAGCGAATTTTTAGTTATGGCTGCAACTCTGCTGGAAATCAAATCCCGAATGCTGCTGCCCCGCCCCAAAATTGAAAGTGAAGAAGAACCCGGCGACCCACGCGAACTGCTGGTGCAGCAGCTGTTGACCTATGCCACAACCCAGGCACTTGCCAAAGAGTTGGGCGAGATGCCCCATGTAGGGGAACGGCTTTGCGGCATTGGGGATAGGCTTCTTTTAAATCAAATGAAATCCACCGAAGATACTAAGCCATACATGGATCATGTCACCCTGGAATATTTAAGCCAGGTGTTTGCAGAAGTGCTGACTCGCAGAGAAAGCCGCACCGACACAGTCCGCGCCGGATATGGCCAAATGCCACGTGACCGTTTCACCGTGACAGAAAAAGTCTCTTATATCAGCCAAACCCTAAGCACTCAGGGGCGGCTCAATTTGTTTGCACTTTTTTACAACTGCCGCAGCAAAAACGAGAGGGTAGTAACCTTTCTGGCATTGCTGGAAATGGTGCGCCGCGGCATGATATTTGCCGCACAAGAAGAAGCCTTTGGCGATGTGGAGGTGCTGCCATGCCCGGCCTAACAACCGAGCGGGAGAAAATACTGGAGGCAATGCTATTTGCCAGCCCGGAAAGCGTTCCCCTTGCAAAACTGGCAGAAGCCCTGGGATGCGACATTCCCCTCACGCGCAGCCTGCTGAACCGCATGTCCGAAACCTACTCAGAGCAAAACGCCGGCATTTTATTGCAAGAAGTAGACGAATCGTACCGCCTATGTACGAACCCGCGCTACTACCCAGCGGTGCAGCGTCTATTGCAAAAAAAGACCCGCCGCAGCCTTTCCCAGGCACAACTGGAAACCCTGGCCTCAATCGCCTTCAAGCAGCCCATCACCCGCGGCGCAATAGAGAAAATACGCGGCATCAACTCTGACCACGCGGTAAACAAGCTGGTTGAATTCGGCCTGGTAACAGAAGTAGGCCGCCTAGACGCACCAGGCCGCCCCATATTATTTGGCACATCAGAAGAATTTTTGCTGTTCTATGGACTCAAAAGTGTGGAAGAACTGCTTGATGTCATCCAGGGGAAGGATATTCAGGTGCCGGAGATTCCGATGCCGGGGGAAGAAGAAGAGAGCGAGACGTAAAAAAAATCCAACTGGTTGGAATTTACAACCAGTTGGTTTTTTTGATGTTCGAACGTATTGCAGATGCCGCCGCTTTGCAATACAATGGTGACACTGAAGGAGTGGTTTTATGTCAAGGGCAATAACTGTAAGGGTTGATGAAGGTGTAAAACAGCAAGCCGAAGATATGTTAAACGAAATTGGATTAAACATGAGTACCTATATTAACTCTAGCCTACGGGCGTTGGTGAGAGAGAAAAAGGTACCGTTTGAGCTGACCACCAAACAACAAGCTAACGCGGAATATCTTGCTAAACTTGATGAATCCATTGCACAAGCTAAACGGGGTGAAGTCGTTAAGTATACGATGGATGAACTTGAAGCCTTGGTGGATGGAGAATAATCATGGACGTATATTTTACCGATATTGCAAACAACGAGCTAAAAAACTGGCTAAAGTCAGACCGCTCAACTGCCAAGAAAATATATAATCTTATCAGCGATATACAACAGTTTGGTATGTTGGGAGGCCGAGGAAAGCCCGAGCAACTTAGGCATCATAAAAATCCTGTACGATTTTCCCGGCAGATAAATAAAGGCGATAGGCTTGTGTATAGTCTGCAAGATGAAAAGGATTTGCTGATTATTTCATGCAAAGGCCATTATGACGATAAGTAAAGGAGCGTGAATCGTGGAATCCCAATTTTGGCTTGCCCTAGACAGCCTTATATCAACCTAGAAAATAATAATCGACCGCACCAAAGACAGCCAACAACCCAAATATCCAAACCGCATCTACCCGCTAGACTATGGCTACCTAGAAAACACAACGGCCATGGACGGCGGCGGGATAGACATCTGGAAAGGCTCAAGCGGCGAACATGCCGATGCCATCATATGTACAGTTGATCTATTGAAAAAAGACAGCGAAATAAAAATCCTCATCGGCTGCAACGAAAACGAAAAACAGCTTGTTCTGGAATCCCACAACAACAGCGCATCCATGAAGGGCCTATTGATTCGCAGGATGGTGGACTGAAGTTCATTGCAAAACGTTTCAATTGGCGAGTGACACTCGCCAATTGACGCTTACTCCTACTCCCTAAACCCCAGCACCTCCAACGCATGTGCAGCCACATACCTCTGCGCGGCCTGAGAAAAGAGATTGACGCTTACGTCCATGCCGCGAATAAGGCGGGTTTCGGTTGTTATGCCCAGGCTTATTCCGCTTGGTGTTGGTACTTTGGTGCTTTTTGTGCCATTTTGGATGATGTACATATGTTCTTGTGATACAAGCCAGTCGTTGATTCGTTGGCCGGTTATTTTGCCGTGGCCGCTTTCCAGCAAAACACAGTTTATTTTGTCGGCTATGGTGTTTGCACCCACGGGTTCCGGGCTTATTTCTATTTTGAAATGGTCGAATTCCTTGAACACAACATCTTCGTTTTGGAAATCGTCTGCGAAATTCTTGATGATATCCATGAATCGCTGGCCGTATTTTTCTGCCTTTACACTGCCTATCCCCGATACATCCTTGAATTCGGCTAATGTAATTGGACGTTTCATGCACATGTCGGTGAGGGTGCTGTCGTGAAAAATGACAAAGGCCGGGACGTTTTGTTCCTTTGCCACGGATAACCGAAGTTCTTTCAGCGCGGACAGCAACGTGCTGTCTACGGGCTTGATTGCGTGAGCTTTTGTGGGGACGTCGTCCTTCGGCTTTGTGCTTATTTTCATAAGCAGTTTTGCATCCTGGCACAGTGCATCTTTGGACGTTGGCGTCAGCTTAATTATTGGATATTGTTCCACGGTTTTGCGCAAGTAGCCCGACAATATCAAGTGGCCTATGACCTCGCCCAAATGCGCGGCGGTTTTTGTGCTTATGCCAAACGTTGGAAGTGTGTTTAGCCCAAAACTTGAGATTTTTGCGGTGTTTTTACCGCGTAACACATCGATGACCATGTTTACGCCAAAACGCTCCTTCATGCGGGCGACGCAGGATATAATCTTCTGCGCGTCTTCGGTGATGTCCAACTCTTGGAAATCTGTTTCACAATTGGTGCATCCCCCGCAATTTTGGGGAGGGGTTTCGCCGAAATATCGTAGAATATATTCGCGCAGGCAATCCTTTGTTGTGCAATACATATCCATTTCCTGCAGGCGTTTGATATTGCGCTCTTTTATTGCATCTTCGGTTTCTTGGCAGGTGTATTCCACACCGCGGGCGTTGTTTATCATCCACAGGTTGGTGCTTACATCGCCCTTGCTGTATAGCAGCAGACAGTCGGCCGGTTCGCCATCGCGGCCCGCCCGCCCGGCTTCTTGATAATAGCCTTCCAAATCTTTGGGCATGTTGTAATGCACCACGAACGACACGTTGGATTTGTCAATTCCCATGCCGAATGCGTTGGTGGCTACCATTATCTGCACACGGTCGTGTAGGAAATCGTCTTGGTTTGTGTGCCTTTCGCCGCCTGCCAGCCCCGCGTGATAGCGAGCTGCGTTGTATCCGTTTTCATTTAGCCCCGCGCAGACTTCCTCCGCTGTTGCTCGTGTGCAGCAGTATACGATGCCGCTTCGGTTTTTCTTGTCCGACAAAAAGCCCATAAGTGCCGAGAATTTATCCCGCGGGTTCTTCACGTCAAAATATAAGTTGGGGCGGTCGAAGCCGGAAACCAAAACAGACGGGTCAATAAGTCCCAGCCGGTTTAGGATATCGTCGCGCACTAAAGGCGTGGCAGTGGCGGTGAATGCCGACACAACAGGCCGCGTTTGCAGCTGGGCTATAAACTGCGGAATAGCGGCATAACTTGGCCTAAAATCCTGCCCCCATTGGGATATACAGTGCGCCTCGTCAACCGTGAGCATGGATATGTTGGCTGTCACTGCAAAAGCCAAAAAATCCCGTGTAAGCAGCCTTTCCGGCGCGGTGTAGATTAGTTTGTATGCCCCGTTTTGCGCGTTGTCCAGTGCCTTATGTATCTGTCGCTCTGTCAGCGACGAGTTGATAAACGCCGCCGCAACCCCGGATTGGTTGAGTGCCGTCACCTGATCCTTCATAAGCGAAATAAGCGGCGAGACAACAATTACAATGCCATCCCTCACCAGCGCAGGAATTTGAAAACACATGGATTTACCCGCGCCGGTGGGCATTATTCCCAATGCATCGCGCCCGGCCAGAATATCATCTATAAGCACTTCCTGCCCCTCGCGAAACGAGTCGTAGCCGAAGTGTTTTTTTAATGCATGTTTTGCCGTCATATTAATGCCCCAATAAATGTCGCGGATTGGCTTTCAGACACGCCGCCGCCATTTTTCGCAGGGGATGCGTACTCATCAGCCGGGTAGTGGCGTCGCCGAACATCCCCAACGTTACAATCCCCTTGTTGAGAGCCGCAGGTTCCAGTTTTGTAAATGTTTCCGAACCCAAGGGCGCGCAGTGCCTGTATTGGGGGGTATAAAGCCTTTTGCCGCTGTAGTCAATTGTGTACAAATCCGTCTTTTCCCGAGAAATAGCGCCTTCGGCTCCGTCCCATTCTTCTATGCCATGAACAAATGTGTTTCGCGTAAAATTTACGCCAATCAGAAGAATTTGCGCGTTGCGCTCCCATAGCTTATAATGTGCGCCGCCCTTGCCGCAGGGTGTGGTTATGTTTTCCTCGCCTTCAATAAGCGCATCCGCGCCAGCCCCAATTGCCGCAACAGAATGGGTGGGATGCAACGAGCGACACACGCCAGGCCGCGTGCGAAATATCTCCGGAAGAATACCAACACACGATGGGGTATAAAGCACGTCCATCACAGGATTGGTGCCTGCCTGCACATGGTTCCAAGTGTGCGCAGGCAACACCAGCAAGCCGTCTTTCATAAATTCCATAAGCGTGTCCAACACAGCGTCGGCACGACCCTCCACCTGACCAATGGCCTTATACGAACTGTGAACCAGCAGTGTGCCTTTTTGATTTATGCCCAGCCTAGCAAGGTTTGACAGCAATGTTTGTTTTGTATGCATGAATATCTCCTCAATCCTCTACGTCGGAATTGTCGAATAATTATCGCAAAAATATTCGACAATTCCGTAGTGGCAAATAACTTTTTACACGAACGGATTAAACTCTTTTTCATGCCCAATGGCAGTGCATCCCCCATGACCAGGATAAACCACCACGTCACTTGGCAGGGAAAAGAGTTTATTTTTTATGCCGTCTTTCAGCTGATTGGTATCAGATTTTGGCAAATCGGTGCGGCCTACGGAACCTTTGAACAAAGTGTCACCGGAAAAAAGGACGGCGTTTTTTTCATCGTAATAGCACACGCAGCCGGGAGTATGCCCCGGGGTGTGAATTATTTTCAGCCGGGTGGATGCGAAGGTGAATACATCGCCGTCGACAAAAAGAACATCTGCCGTAGTGGAAATATTTTTTCCTACCCTAACGGACAGGTTTATTTCGGGGTCTTCCAGCATGACCTGCTCCTGCTTGTGGGCGCAGATTTGGGCGGAAGTGTGCGCTTTCACTTCATTTGCCGCCGCAATATGGTCGAAATGCCCGTGGGTTAGCAGTATTCCTTTTATTTTTATGCCGTTTTCGTTTATTGCGGCAATTATGTCGGCGGAGCCATCGCCCGGGTCGATGATTATGCCCTCTTTTGTTGATTCGTCGAAATATAGATAAATGTTTTGCTGCATGTCATTGTTGTTCAATGTTATTATTTTCATGGTTGATGCCCCTTCCCAAAAGGATTATAACCTATGTCTCGACAAAAAAACACTTTTAACATAAAATCGTTGCGAGGAGATGATGACAATGGTAGGCAGATTTGGCGAATTCGGTGGGCAATACGTGCCGGAAACATTGATGAGCGTAGTGCAGGAGCTAGACCGGGAATATTTGCGGCTAAGCCGTGACCCGGAATTTAACCTGGAACTTGACGAGTTGTTCAACCGTTTTGCGGGGCGGCCGTCGCTGTTGTATTATGCGAGAAAAATGACAGAACAGCTGGGCGGGGCTAAGATTTATCTGAAACGCGAGGATTTAAACCACACCGGTTCTCACAAAATAAACAATGTGTTGGGGCAGGCATTGCTTGCCAAAAAAATGGGCAAGATTCGCCTTATCGCAGAAACAGGCGCAGGCCAGCACGGCGTGGCCACCGCCACGGCGGCAACCCTAATGGGACTGGAATGCGAAATTTTCATGGGCAGGGAAGACATGGAGCGGCAGGCACTAAACGTCTACCGCATGGAACTGCTGGGCGCAAAGGTTCACTGTGTCACCAGCGGCACGGCCACTCTGAAAGACGCGGTAAACGCCACCATGCGGGAATGGGTAGGGCGCATGGACGATACCCATTATTGCCTGGGTTCTGTAATGGGGCCGCATCCATTCCCTACTATGGTGCGTGATTTCCAGGCCGTAATAGGCCGAGAGATAAAAGCCCAAATGCTAGAGGCCGAAGGACAACTTCCCGACACCGTGCTTGCCTGCATAGGCGGCGGAAGCAACGCCATAGGCGCGTTCTACGATTTCATAGGC
>Ga0123355_10014453_pt1 | contig 12350 bp, 9 predicted proteins | sample TergutEmb28metaG_3_FD_89872 | JGI IMG/M metagenome (GOLD analysis project Ga0123355, IMG submission 89872) | Embiratermes neotenicus P1 segment gut microbial communities from Petit-Saut dam, French Guiana - Emb289 P1 | ecosystem: Host-associated > Arthropoda: Insects > Digestive system > Gut ...
CGCTGTCCAGCAGATTGGCTTCAACCTCACGCATGGCATCACCCATCAGCAGAAAGCTGGTTGCACCAAACTCTATCCGCAGAACAATGGAGTAATTGGCACGGTTATCCCATTCGTCCGTTGGGGTTGGGGAAAGCACGGTTACAGTTGCATCTCCCAGCGAAAACACATGACCGGCAAATGGAACTGCCACATCAGCCCCTGAATCTTCGACTGCGATTAAAAATGCGTTGTATGCCGGGGTGTCGTGGTAAACCATTGGCAGGAATACGTTTCGCACGTTCATACGCCGCAGTACATCAGGCAGGCCGCCGGTATGGTCTGCAAATGGATGGGTGGCTACCACATACTCCAGCCTGTCTATGCTGTGGTCGCGCAGATAGGTGAATACGGTTGTACCCATTTCAATAGGGCCGCCATCAACAAGCATGGCATAACTACCCTGTACGATCAGAATTGCATCACCTTCGCCAACATCTATGAAGTGAACGGATAGCAATTCATTGGGGCTTATTTCTTTTGGCTCGGGGGTTTCCCGTACCTGCACATTCAAATCAGTTAGCTCGGCATCGGTGCTTGCCGCTCGTTCGGAGCAGGCCGCAAGCAGCACAATCGGCAAAGTCATCAGCAAGACTAGCCAGAATTTTCTTTTCATCATCTTTTTTCATCCTCCAAATGAAAATCCCCCATAGTGCGATGAAACACCATGAGGGATTTGCTTAGTCACATTAAATTTTAAGTTTTATTACGATTCCTTACTCTTTGCGGGTGAGTCTAATAAATGGTCAGCGGCACTTTTTTGACTGCCATGCAATTCTACGAATGTCTGCCGTTCGCTTTTATTTGCCTCCATTACACATTGGTTTTCGCAGTTTGGGCATTTGGACGGCTCATTTTTTCGCTCAAAAAGGAATTTGCATTTAGCGCAAGTATAAATCATGGCATCACCCATTCGAGAGTATCGCTGCTCCAGTGTCCGAAGAACTCTGTTTCATTTATGATGTGTTCATACACCGGCTTTAGAAATACTGCAATCCTTTCAACGACTTCCGGAAACTCCACGCTATCACCAACACCTGTACGCCGCTTAAATGCTCCCCATTGGGTAGCCTTGTCTTTGCTGTTAGCAAAATCCCTGTTAAAAACAGTGGGTTCATTTGGCGTATGAGTGTTGCGGCGGGCGATGGTTTGCAATACCGCTTCGTATAAAACCCTGCCATCAAATTCAAAGCTACCGCAAAGACTGTAAATATCGTAAAAGTCTTTCATACGGCTGTTTAGCTCCGCAAGATATAGCATGGCCTCGAATTTTTCAGCAATAACAGATTCTTTGGAATAGGCTTTAATCACAGGTTTATCCATATCAAGCAAAGTGGGGTATTCCAGCGTTTCCGGTTTAGGAACTACAACATCGCCAAAGCCAATGTCAAATTGCAAGGATTTTCGCATATTGCCCAAATGAGCCGTAATTTTTATCCGAACGCCCTCATAATCGGCATCTTCTTTGATTCTCTCGGTAGTGATGCTGTCAGCGTCATAGGTAACGGCATCATCAGACTCGATGACTGCTATATCAGCAAATATATCCCGCAGAGCATCCAAATTGCTCGCAATTTCCTTGGCCAACAAATCAATATCTTTTGTGGCGCGCGCTTTTTCGTTCATTATCAAGTACAGTAGTAATCCGCCTTTTAATACGAATTGTTCGCTGTAGCGGGATAACGACAATCGAAACAACAGCCGCTCAACAAAATACAGCATTAGTATAAAGTCAAATGGCTTGCGCTCCTTGTCTGCTATATTCTTTAGCCTTGCCCTGATTGATGCGGCATTATTATTGCTCATACCAACGCCTCCACATATGGATAGATTATTTTCTTCTTGCCAAGAAGATTGGCATATTCCAACAGTTTTTGGATATTGCAATTACCGCCTGCCATATAGTTTTTAAGCACTTCCAAAGCAATGCCTTTTTCAACTTCATTGTCGTACTTAAAACAATCGCATACCGTCTTCTCGGCATCATACATCCTAACCATTGTCCCTCCAACCTCTACTTCGGTTATACCGGCTTCAAAATGACTGCTTGCCATATGGTATACTTTAATAAAAAGATTGGGCGGAAGAACTGGGCAGGTAACGCCTCTTGGAAGTGATACGCAAATTTCTGTTGGATTAACGGTTGCCAGCTCATAATGCTCAATAGCGGTAAAAAGGCACAGCACACCCATAGGGATTAGCTTAGAAACAATTTCTACATCAGAAACTGTTTCTTGATTCCCTGTATAGTGTCCAAGTCTCACTTTTGTAAGCAGGCCTTCCTGCACTAGCTGTTTTATGTCGCGGCTTGTAAATCCATTTTCGTTAAGCGTTTGAGTTTTGATAATCCCACTGTTAGCCGACAGAAGTTCATTGAGCAGCGCGTTTTTAGCGATTGTCATATTTGCACCTCATCTACTACATCTATAGCTTTCATGTAGTAGATTTAGTGTATCATGCTGAAAATCGTTTGTCAATCATTGAATTTTGCATAATTTGACCTCAAATCCAACCAAGTGGTATCTCTAATGGCCGCTTGTCCGTGCTGTACATAAGCCGTAAGGCGTAGCATAAACCCGCCCATATCCCGAAGCTCACCAACATCTACTATAAGGGTGAGAGATTCATTCAACACGCCATATCCTTTAACCATCAGGATTTCATCTGCAATACTGTTATCGGGTGCCGTGAATACCGCATGGAGTTCATATCTAAATTCCCCGGCATCATCGGCAGACACTTCGAAGGTAACAGGAATACTTCCATCATTTTCCTCAGCTATATCTGCGTCAAAATTTTGGATGAAGATATGGGTCATATATACAGCGTATGGAGTAGTTATTTCGCTGTTTGATAGCGGATCATAAGCCATCCGCCAGACACCGGGCATTGCGTTTGGCAAAAAGTATTGAATGAAGTTGCCGCCGTGTCTGTAGCGTATGTTATCCATATCCACATAGCTTCCATCGGGAGCTATAAACTGGACAACGGGCGGCTCTTCATCAAAGGTCACCACAACAGCCATGTTGTAAGTATCATGCAGGGTAAAAACTTCTCGTATTTCGGGCAATTTTGAAATTCCGTCGAAAGGCTGTGTAATTATGACGACTACAGCAACAATCACGACTGCGAAGACGACTGCAATCCCAATTAGGTGCTTTTTGTTTACCTTTGCTAATGCGCTCCTGCCTTTGGGTTGAAGGCTCATTGAAAATCCATCCTCTCTAAATAGCGGTTATTTCGCCAATATTATTTTTAGCAAATAGAAAGGCAGAACGCCCAAGAGGCATCCTGCCCATTCTTTTTGCCAAGTCAATTCAAAATGTTAAATATTCCGCTTAACTATGCGGGACACAATGCCGAGCGCGGTATTGCTCTCCTCATCAATCTTGGTGACAATAAACAGCACATCATCACCTCGGCCGGGTTTGCGTTTGTCAAAGCATCTGTGAGATACAGCCCTGATACCTTCAATTAGGTTGACAAAAATAACGCCTTGCCGGACATCCGTAACCCTGCCCATGATATTGGTTTGGGGTTTAAGGGCCAAAAGTTTTTCGCGGGTATTGTCGGCGGTAAGGGATTTTACATCAGCCCTTATAGCAAGACTTTCAGGCGTATCGCCGGTAACACGGAATACTTTGACTTGCACTGTATCGCCGACATAATATAAGTCCCTGGCATCTCCAATATAACCCCAAGATAAATCTTGATTGCGGATTGAAGTTTCCACACCGAAGATTTCCACACGGATGGCCATTTGACTTACGGCGGTAATTCGCGCCTCAACGATGCGGTCAGGATATACTTGCGGCCTGCCGTTTGAGCCATTGGTCAGATAATAGCGGCGGCGCAAACGCAGCATGGCCGCCTTTCGGCTTGCAACGGCGGCACGCTCTTCACCGGTGCCGGTTATGCCGCGCACAACGAAGTCAATTTCAGCACCCATCATACGGTTAAGCACACGAGCGAGTCTTTCGTTATACTCGTTATCGCTTTGGCCCGCCGGACGCTCCAGGTTTATCATCATTTCCTTTAGAGGAATGGCAATGCGCTGCCCCTTATAATCCACAAGGGCTATCAGAGCGCCATTTTCCAGGCTTTCCACCTTACCCAATTGACCGGTTAGGTGCGTGCCGCTAACCTGAGAATTTTTGATTTCATGCCAAGCGACATCATCTTTATCCTTTTGGGTTATGACTTCGCCGCCAACTTCAAGGGTTAATATTGAAGCTGGCGCTGGCGTTCTTGGCCGTCTTTGCCTTGGGGTAGACGCTGTTGGTTCGGTTGGGACGGCGGCTTCATTGTTTTCAATAGAAACTGTTTCTGCCCCTTCGTTAAAATCAGCCTCATCAAATACTTCAACGGCTACATCATTCGGCGTATCGCCGACATCCTCCACATTATCCTGTGGGTAATTTGCGTCCTGTAAGCCATCTTCGACAAGCGCAGCATTTTCATTAAATGTGCCGTCCCCGGTAGAACAATCGCCTTCGTGTATCATGTTTTCATGATCCACATTTTCCTCTCCTTCCTGATTTTCGGGTAATCCCAAGTTCTCCAAGCCTTCTGTGGCTTCTGTGGTGTCGTGAACCTCTACAATGATTTCTGGTTTTTTTCTCGGCATAAAAATTTCCTCCTTGTTTTTGATTGTTTTTTGTACAAAAAAGCCTGCACCTCATTGGTTTAGATGCAGGCTGTATTTCAAAAAAGCTACAGGCCAGATAGCAAATCGTCGATGTCGATGAGTCCGAAAGGCTCTTCTCTGTCGTCAATCCCAATATCCTCAATGCCTAATAGATTGATTTTGGTCGGATCGTCCAGCGGCGATGAAATAGAATCTGCTTGCGGAATCTCGTTGACCAAACTTTCCGATTTCCCTTTAAGAGCATCAACTTTAGGCAATGGAGCAGGCTGTGGTTCTTTTTCCTGATTACGAGTTTCTGCTCTTGTTGCTTGAGCAGTTTCAAGAGTAGATTTTGCGCTCTTTACAGGGGTTCTGCGAACTGCTTTAGTCACGGGTCTAGGACTGTTTTGCGAAGTTGTGGGAACAACATCACTTGCAAAATCCGTAATCAATGAATTAATTTCGCTCACTGCTGATATGGCAACATGCTTATCTGCCAAATCCTCTGATTCCAACGCCAACATTTCCGTAACCCGCCAGTTTGGTATATAGTCACGGGCATTACAATCGCGAAGTTTTTTTGAATCAGGATGTTTGGTGAAGTCAAATTTCTTCACTTTCAAAACCTTTTGCCCACGGAAAATAACAAGAGCATCTTCTCTGGGTAAACGCAGGACTTCATCGGGTGTCAACAGCTTACGTTTGCCTATTGACGAGGTTTCTCTATGGGTAGGTACATAGTTGCTCAAGCGCATGGCACGTTTTTCAATTGCCATACTTTCCACACCGATTGTAACCTCACCCGTTCGGTCACTGATGAACTTTGCGGTCAGCTCGTCCGTGCATCCCAAAAATAGCTGCGAATCACAATTCCCAATTATTTCTAACCACGCATTATCAGGATAGCGATTCTGCATCTGAGCTATGTTTTGGAACACACAGCTCATGCTTATAAGTCTACTCCGGATTGTTGAAATTTTCTTTTGAAGGTCATTTATGGTTCCGATGTTGGCCAGCTCATCACACAATAAATGCACCGGCACAGGAAGCTTTTGGTTAGGTTGGCTGTCTGCAAAGCGCACCAGCTTGATGAAAAGAAAGGACAAAAAAAGCGAACTCAGGAAGTCGAAAGTTGAATCCTGGTCGCTTGTAATCAGAAAATATGCACATCGCTGTTTGCCCGGCAAGGTTAAATCAATACCGTCACTATGGCTAGTGATGGTACGCAGCACTTCGATTTGGAAAACCTGTATGCGGTTGGCCAAACCGATTATGATGCCGCTTTGTACATTGTCGCTGGCTTGCTGGAAAATATCAAACGGTACTTTTGCCGAATGACCAAAGGGTAATGCGGAAAATGCGGCTTTTAACCCTCCACCATCACCACCTGAAGCTACACCCGCAAGCAATTTATAAACCTCACCGATATTCCTGTCTGATTCAGGGTAAACCTTAACCACATACAGGCACAGGGCTTTCAGTAGTGAAATTGCTCCGGTGTCCCAAAAGGGATCCATTTTGCCGTTAAGCAAAGTGTTCCTAATAACTACATCACAGAAAATCTGTGCCATTAGTTCCGGGTTATCACCCTCAATCTCTCGCAAGCAGTTCCACGAATCTGAATTTTCCGGCGAAATTAAGTTGAACACCTTGACGACATAGCCGCAATCACGCAGGTATTCCGCCATACTTGAATAAATTTCTGATTTTGGGTCTGAAATTATCAGGGATTCGCCCTTGCCGTTATTGCTGCGTACCGCTTGAAGTATTCTGTTGCGGACATAGGATCTGGATTTCATCGTTCCCGATGCGCCGTATACGGCAACATTTCTGTTCATCATGGTATTTTCAGGAACACATACAGCTTTACCTCCAATCTCTCCTAAAATTGTCCCGCGACAATGCTTTAAGTCTTTAGTCACCTCCAGTTCTTTATGAAGCTCTTCATCAGTCATCCAGCCAGCCGTTCCGTAAGTGCCTTTATCGGAATAAACCAGATTACGCTCGGTATCCATCGTTCCTTTTACCGCACTATTCTTCATTAGAAAAATAACGATAACTCCTGAGAGAATTAACACAAGTACAAGCCCATATAGGTTGTACGGAGTGTTTAATAATGCGGCGAATACCTCACGCGGATAACCGATGTTTAGCTGTGCAGCAGGTTCGGGTTCCGTATTTACTCCCGAAATAATCCCCGCCAATCCTTGACCAAACCCGGCATCTCCACCGAGCCAACTCAGCAATGCGTAGATTAGCTGCGATGCTATTCCCGTTCCGTACACCAAAAGCACGATGAGCAGCACCCCGGCTATAATGAACTTTACTTTTTTGTTCACATGCAATCATCCCCTTTCAAAAATTATTAAAGCAACAACCTCCGACTAAGCCAGATACCTATATGGCAAAGATGGCGGCTACATCTTTATTTTCTTTAATAAAACGGATAAACTCATCAACCAACGCTTTCGAGAACTGCTTGTCTGATAATGTTTGCAGATGTTCGAGTACCTGTTCCGGCGGCCAAGGATCTTTGTATGAACGCTTGGCGCAACAAGCTACAAACACATCTGATATTGACACGATAGGAACATAATCCGGTAATTCGCTTGTTGGTATTCCCCAATAACCGTTGCCATCATGCCATTCGTGGTGAAACTCACAGGTGATCCGCGCCATTTCCCCAAGCTCCCCAGGTACGTCCAATAGTATTTGAGCGCCGATTTTTGTGTGCGTCTTTACGATTTCAAAATCCGCAAATGAAAGTTTACCTGGTTTATTTAGGACGCAGTTTGGAATCCACAACTTGCCCACATCATGGAGAGCGGCGGCAATGCCTATCTGCCGGGCATCATCGTGTAAAAAGCCTAACTCCAATGCAAACAGTTCCGAAAGTTTTGATACTGCTATGGTCTCGCTAAGAATTTTGACCACCAGCCTTTCTTGTTTTCTTTTCTTGAGGAAAGAATTTCTGCCTATATCCTTGAAAATTAAGGGTAGCAACCTCTACCTTGTCCCCAAGATACCGCTTGAGCATTTCCTCCTGAAAATCAAAAGCAACCACTTTTCCTTCTTGATTACGGAGACGCAAACCCTCTCTAAATTTATCCAAGCGCGGAATATCTAACAGGCAACAAAAAAGAACGGGTTTCCCGTCCTCTGTCCGTGCATCATGCTCAATTGGATAGTCTTTGTCTGGCGGCAGCAGCTTCGCTAGAAAAGCCGATTTCACTTCAGCCATCTTTCTATCATCGCAAAGCAGCTTCAGTTGAAGATCCCCATATTCATCATTCGTAATGTAGTAAAAGGGCCAATAGGTGCGAGTCAGAAAAACGAATCCCAACGTCTTTTTTTCTGTTACTGTCAAATACTTCTCAAGAATATCCAAACTTTCCCCAATCATTATTCCACCGACATTTGCACCGTTATATTGGTTTAGCAATAATTTGCGGCAGATATAATCCTGAACTTCAACACTAAACCGCTGTTCAACAACTCTGTGCCATTTAAGCTCACTGCCGTTGCCTGTATTGTAGATAGCGTAGACATGGGTAGGAGTGAGCAGTGTTCCTGCCGCCCTTGACCCCCGAATGGCATTGTCCTTTTCTCCCTTCTGCTCCCTTGATGTGTAGAAACATGGCGTGGTTATGACAGGAGCCTTTGGATGTTGATTCCCTAACGAGCTAGGGTTTTCAATGCTCGGAGCGATTATTGATGCCGAGCTTTCTATTGCCGCCTGCGAGGGGATATCGGCCAACAAATAGACCTTCGGTTTTTTATCTTGGAATATTTCAACACCGGCGTTATACATAATAGTGCAAACTGTGGCAAATGAATGAAGCCGTAACCTTCTCGTTTTCGTTGTTCTGAGCCTATTCGTTTCCGTGCCACCCTCCAAAATCCCTCTAAAGCGTTCCGGGTTTTCTTCCATCAGCTTCCTTTTCCCTGCAAAATTAAGTCTATACCCTCTTAAATCATCTTTAGACACTTTCTTCAGCATTTTCTCTGCAACCAAATTTGCCGCAACTTTTTTGTCATAGTCTTTGGTTGGAATTATTCGATGGATATTTTTGGCGGGGTATTCACCTGCTAAGGCAGTTATCTCCATCAATAAATCACCGCTTGTTTTTTGGTTGCTGTTGGTTCGTTTCCTACCTTTTTTCGATTTTGGTCGGTCATTTGATTTTTCCAATGTGTTCACCTCCAAAATTTTATTACAACATAGCGTTCGTTAACGACTGCGAAGGGATAGCATTTTAGAGCTAGAGCCTTCAATTCATCGACTGCGAGGGGCGACTGCAAAGGAGCATACTAAGGCCATTTTATTTATCTCTCTACAAGGCGCATTTTTAATAGAGCATCAAAGCTATTTCGGCCCTAGTAACCTAAGAGGTTGGCCATTTGAGCAAGCTGTCACCACGTAAAAACCCCGATTTTTAGCACATCCGATAACAATTTTACATTCTCCTTTTTGGAGGTCTGAAAAATAAGTGAAAAAGGATATTGAACAGGGTCATTTTTTATATCCTAAAAGCCACTCCGGAAATATATCCTTTTTCATTATGGTAATGCGGGTCATATCCACATCAGAAACATCGCTCGTATAAAAAATATTGCAGAGGTTTTCGGAGTCATCGGTTAAAAGAAAAGTGTTTATAACATTGATTATTCCTCTAACTTCGATGTTGTCATGATCTCGTTGCCTGCCTTTGCCGAACAGTTCCTTGTTGTAAACATGAGTTATGCATATCGTGCAGTGTGTAAATCTCTCAAAGGGATTCTCTGCCGGCTGCCCGCTACTGAGGACGAACCGCTCAAGTGCCGCATAGAGCGGTGCAGTAATGAAATCAGTTGACTTTTTCTTGCGAATGGGTATAAGGCAGGGTAGTGTAATTTCAACTATACCGCTACCATCACAGCCTACAGTAATTCCCAAATTGTTTGCCGTATCTTCAAGCAGTTTTCCCCACGATATATTTGTCGTGCTATACACAAGCTCCCTTAGTTTGCGAACAATAAATTCGCCTCTACTGGCTGCTTGGTGGGCAAGACTGCTATAATTATCAGGAAAATCAACAACATCAACACTTTGCAAGGCAATTAAATCTTGCTCAAGTCGGCGAACATCATCACCTGTTGCCATTATTCTTCGTAACAACACTTGCCTGTCCATTTTTATCAACTCCCATTGTAATAAGTTAGGCTTCCATCTGGCTGAACAAGAGCGAATCTCATTGTTCCCGGGATATGCAGCCGTTGCATTTGACTTTTATCTTCAACGATTATCATGCGTTTAGTGGTGTCCGCATGAGCATGGATCCGCTTTCTTACGGCGGCTTGAGTTTCAAAAGCGGCAGTAATCATAGCTTCCATGCCATGCCCAACGTAGATAATTTCATAATAATCGCCGTCGTTGGTGATGAACGATACTTGTGCGGGCGGCATTGCGCGCGAATGGGTGCTAACCTTTCCCAATACATCTCCAAGCACACCAACGGCTGCAATTATGGTTTTATCAGGGCGCGAGTCTTGGTCGGCACTGATATATGGCCCACCATCAATTCTGAAAAGGCGTTTATTTTTGATTAAGTAATCAAACTTTTTTGCGCTATTCGGAAAGAATTTCTCAAGATGAGCATATTTCAAGACCCCATATGTTTCTATGAAGTCCAGAATCTCCTCCGCCTTTATTCTAAATTCGTTTGTATTGTCCATCCGTAAATCACCTCCCAATCTTTGTATTTGACGTATTAAGGGCGCATTATAGGCGCATTATAGGCGCATTAAAATTTGAATGACGTAATAAAGGCGTATAAAAGTCACAATGGGGATAATGCCGCATCGCATCTCATAACGCCTTGTATTGCATCATATATTGCTGATTCTACCGCCGCTTTTTAGCAATCATCGCCGCATCTGCCATAAGCCTGTCATGCTCAATAGCTGCTCTTTTGCGGTCGGCAATGGCTTGGAGTTCCCTGCGGTCGGTAGTAATCAGCTCTTTTTCTTTTTCACTGGGCTTAACCTCAACCGCCACGTTGTTCTTGTTAGCCGAAATCATGGCGTTACCGCGCTCAAAGTGTACTATAGCTTGGCGTTCGCTTTCGGAAAGCCCCAAAATATCTTGTACACGGTCGGCTTCGTCATCCTCAAGATTTAGGACGATTTTGGTTTTACAGTTATTGATGATGCCTTTGCCGTACTTGCCGTCTTCAAGAGCAAAAAAGTCGTTTAGGTCTTGCGTGGCACAGATTGCGCTGCCACCATAACCGCGAATTATTTTGAATATTTCCAAAACAAATTCAGCGGCAAGCCTGTTAGAAGCAGCTCCAATTAATTTCCATGTTTCATCAATAAATACCGCTTTTTCTTTAGTTCTGTCCTCTTTGGCCTTATCCCACACATAATCTAGCGCAACAAACATCCCCACAGTAAGCAAGTCACCTGTGAGTTCAGAAATATCAAGTACGATGTATTTATTATCGAGATTCACATTGGTTGGCTGATTAAAAGTAGATGCCGAGCCATGCACGAGCCGATTGATGATGTTAGCCATGCGCTTTGTTTCTTCACGCTCAATGAGCAGATTATAAAGGTCGCCCAAGATTGGCATTGACTTAAAGCGTTTGCACTCTGGGTCTGCCGGGTCAATAAGCGTGTCGTTGTCATGGGAGATACCAAATCCGTGATAAGTGCGGATAATGGTTTCATCTAATAGCTGTCGCTCTTCATGGCTCATGTCTGGTATCATCAGCGAGAAGAAAATATGCAGGCGGTCTATTTTTGTAGCAAGTAGTGACCTATCCAAAACTACTTCATCAATCAATTCAGCCGCCGCTGTGTCTACAGGGCGGATTTCCATGATATTGATGCAGTGCTTAGAAGATGGGGACACTTGGATGAATGAGCCGCCTATAGTATTGCAGGTTCTAAAAAACTCATGCCCTTTGAGTGGAGCGAGGATAAAAACCTGTATGCCTTTGCGCCGCATCCGCGTTGCCATAAGCTGTAGCGTAAAGGATTTGCCTGCACCCGATGTTCCCAAAATCGCCATATTTGCATTTTTGTACACACGGCTGTTGAAAATGTCTACCATGATAAGGCTCTGATTGTGTTTATTCACACCCAAAAGAATCCCGTTATCATCGCACATTTCAAAACTTGTGAGAGGGTAGCAACTTGCCGCACCGCTGGTCAGCATATTTCGCCTTGACCATTTATGCAGATTCTTTTCGATTGAGGCCAGAGGCAACGAAGATAAAAACGCATCTTCCATTCTGAAAGTACACATCTGCACCGACATATCCTGGGAGATTAGTTTTTTCTGCATCTCACGCACACGCCAGTCCAGAATCTCTTTTGTTGCGCCGGTTATAGTTACCATGATGTTGGTATAATAGAAATCCTCATTGTTGGCAATACCGCGCTTCATATAATATCCACCATGAATTGAGCCTGCCAAATCATCAAAGTCATCATTGGTATCTTGGGCATCTTTGATTTTGGATTTATTCATGCGGATATGACGACCGAGGCTTTGAGATATTTTTTCCTTGGGTTGTTTGGCGAGATAAATGTCAATGTCTATGCCCTCTCCGGCATTGACAAGCAAGGAAATCCATCCGGCCTGCACATGGGTTCTGAAACCGTGGGTTGGCACAACCAAGTAAGCAATATAAACCCC